>SKEC01000152.1_pt1 | contig 77151 bp, 79 predicted proteins | sample 4826641 | NCBI WGS metagenome assembly SKEC01 (sample SAMN11008819, study PRJNA524170) | human gut metagenome | biome: Human fecal sample; material: Feces; isolation source: fecal sample from pouch patient p18, p21 | host: Homo sapiens | place: Israel: Tel-Aviv | collected 2015-12-22
TCTAGTTTAAGCACCTATTAAGACTTCAAAATTAAAAAATATTTTTAAATCAAGTCAATCAACAAGTGCCCACACAGATTGTCTGATACATTGTTAAAGAGCAAAAAATAACGACGCACTTTTTGATGTTTCACAACAGTGCGTCGTTGTGTGGGGCGCATTATAGGGATTTCAGAATCCTTTGCAACATTTTTTTGCAAAAAAATCGATCTTTTTTATTAAATGATGATCTTTTCACCGAATCGATTAAAAATAAAACGTCTTATGCTTTAATCTTACGCAATAACGCAGGAAGCCCAGTAATTGAATCGAGCACATGACTCGCAAGGGATTCTCCTTCATCGGTGATCGCTTTACCGGTTCTGACTAAAACATTAATTTTAACTCCAGCGGATATACCAGCTTTAATATCATCGACTTTATCACCAACCATAACTGAATATGTAGGATCGATATTCAGTTCTTTTATCGCCTGTAATAGCATTCCCGGTTTAGGCTTACGACAATCACAATTCTCTTTAAACTCACCAACCCCTTCCGGATGGTGTGGGCAATAGTAGATACCATCAAGATCAACTCCGCGATCGGCAAGCGACCAATCCATCCACTCCGTCAATTGCAAAAATTGCTGTTCAGTGAAATAGCCACGCGCAATCCCTGACTGATTCGTGACAAGAACCAATAAGTACCCCATTTCTTTCAGTTTCTTCAAAGTATCTATACTTCCATCAATAAACTGAAATTGATCTATTTCGTGTACATAGCCATGATCAATATTAAGGGTTCCATCCCGGTCTAGAAAGATCGCTTTATTCATTTATCTACCTCTGTTTTTTAGCGCCTCATTATCATCTTTCACAGCCCTATTCGCAATAATAAGACACCTCCGAAGATACTAAAAAGTTCCTGCCTGCGTATTGACACGGCATTCTAGACATCTAGAATACAACGACCCTATCAATTTCACTACCATAGAACAAGGGCTTATATGATTAAGCTAAACAATGTCACTAAAGTCTTTACGCTTACCGATAGAAAGCTAACTGCTTTAGATGATGTTACATTACATGTCCCACAAGGGCAGATTTGTGGCGTAATCGGCGCCTCGGGAGCCGGTAAGAGCACCCTGATCCGTTGCGTTAATTTATTGGAAAAACCAACATCAGGAACTATCGAAGTTGACGGTGTAGACCTTACCAAACTTAGTGAACGAGAACTCGTGCGAAAACGTCGTGAAATTGCCATGATCTTCCAGCATTTTAATCTTCTTAGTTCGCGTACCGTATTCGATAATATCGCACTACCGTTAGAACTTATTGGCACACCAAAGAATAAAATCATCGAAAAAACTACCGAACTCTTAGCGTTAGTTGGATTGACCGATAAGCATAACGTATATCCGGCAAATCTTTCCGGTGGACAAAAACAACGTGTTGCCATTGCCCGTGCATTAGCTTCAGATCCTAAAGTACTATTATGTGATGAAGCCACCAGTGCTTTAGATCCGGCTACCACTCAAGCTATCTTAAAACTCTTAAAAGAAATTAATCGTACACTTGGTATCACGATTCTTCTAATCACTCACGAAATGGAAGTCGTCAAACGAATCTGCGATCGGGTGGCGGTGATTGATAAAGGTAAACTAATCGAACAGGGCTCAGTCAGCGAAATTTTCTCCAATCCGAAAACCGAATTGGCACAGGATTTTATTCGTTCAACATTCCATATCAGTCTGCCGGAAGAATATTTGGAAGGTCTCACCGATACACCTAAACATGATAAAGCCTACCCAATTATTAAATTTGAATTTACCGGCCGTTCGGTTGATGCGCCGTTGCTTTCCCAAGCCTCTAAAAAATTCGGTGTGGAGCTCAGTATTCTGAACTCGCAAATCGACTATGCCGGCGGCGTTAAATTCGGCTATACCATTGCCGAAGTGGAAGGTTCGGAAGATGCTATCACTCAAACCAAAATCTATTTAATGGAAAATAATGTGCGCGTGGAGGTGCTCGGTTATGTTCAATGAGTTTTTAACTGCATTTAACCAACAACTTACTCCGCAAGTGTGGGGAGTCGTGGCAACATCAACCTACGAAACCGTATACATCAGTTTCGTTTCAACCTTTTTAGCAATGGTTGTCGGAATCCCGCTCGGTGTCATCACCTTTTTAACCGGAAAAGGAGAAATCCTAGAAAACCGTCGTTGCAATTTTATCTTGAATACCATTATCAACATTGGTCGTTCAATTCCGTTCATTATTCTATTATTGATCCTATTACCGGTAACCCGTTTTATTGTTGGCACGGTATTGGGCACTACGGCGGCAATCATTCCTCTGGCAATTTGTGCAATGCCGTTTGTTGCCCGCCTCACCTCTAATGCGCTAATGGAAATCCCACAAGGCTTAACCGAAGCTGCGCAATCAATGGGGGCAACCAACTGGCAAATTGTCCGCAAATTCTATTTACCAGAAGCATTGCCAACCCTAATTAATGGCATCACCCTGACGTTAGTAACCTTGGTTGGCTATTCCGCTATGGCGGGAACCCAAGGAGGTGGTGGTTTAGGAAGCCTTGCCATCAATTATGGTGTTTATCGCAACATGCCTTACATTACCTGGGTTGCCACTATTATCATCGTGTTATTCGTCATGCTTAGCCAAAAACTCGGCGATATGCTGGCTGAATATGTCGATCACCGTTAATTTCACTCTAAAAGGAAATACTAATGAAACTTAAAAATTTATTTACCGTTACCGCTATCGCTTCCGCTGTGCTTCTTAGCACCGCCTGCAATGATGAGAAAAAAGCCGATACGACAGCAGCTGCAAACACGATTAAAGTTGGTGTAATGTCAGGTCCGGAACATGAAGTTGCCGAAGCGGCAGCTAAAGTGGCCAAAGAAAAATACGGTCTAAACGTACAATTTGTTGAATTCAACGACTACGCATTGCCAAATGAAGCCGTTTCTAAAGGTGACTTAGATGCCAACGCAATGGAACACAAACCTTATCTTGATGAAGATGCTAAAGCGAAAAAACTCACTAACTTAGTGATTGTTGGCAATACCTTCGTTTATCCAATGGCTGGTTACTCCAAAACCATCAAAAACATCAGTGAGTTAAAAGACGGAGCTAAAATTGCCGTGCCAAACGATCCATCTAACCGCGGTCGCGCATTGATTTTGTTGGATAAACAAGGCTTAATCAAATTGAAAGATCCACAAAACCTCTTCTCCAGCGTATTGGATATTGTTGAGAATCCGAAAAACCTAGATGTAAAAGAAGTGGATACTTCCGTTGCGGCACGTGCGTTAGACGATGTAGATTTAGCCGTAGTGACCAATACTTATGCCGGTCAAGTGGGTCTAAACACGCAAGATAACGGTGTTTTCGTAGAAGATAAAGACTCTCCATATGTGAACATTATCGTTGCCCGCGAAGATAACAAAGACAGCAAAGCAGTACAGGATTTCGTGAAATCCTATCAAACAGAAGAAGTATACCAAGAAGCCAAAAAACACTTTAAAGACGGTGTTGTAAAAGGTTGGTAAGATTCTCCCTGCAACAAAAAAGCCACCTCAAGGTGGCTTTTTCTATTTTGCAATCAACCCTAATAAAATCAATGAGTTAGCTCTTATTTTAGGAAAAACTCTGATTTTCGAAGGGGCGTTTGTTTTAAGCGCGATGATCAAGCATCGCAATATGTCGCGTAGCCGCAATCCAAGCACCCACATAGCCCATCAGCAAACAAGCCGCCAATAGGAAAATCAACTCACCAACAGCTAAGCCATTTAGATTAAAACTCACGGCAAAAATATCCGTCACATATTTTACCGCCGAGGTGAAATATCCCACGATAAAACTGCTCAGAATAACCGCTAATACACCGCCCAACAGTGCGTAAATCATGCCGGTATAAAGAAATGGTCGCAAAATAAATTGATCCGTTGCGCCTAATAACTTCATCACATTAATACTTGCCCGCGCACCATACACATCGGAGCGAATGCTATTACCAATCACCAGGAACACGCCGATGGCCATCAACACCGTACAGAAAATAGCCACATGAGCAAATAACCAAGAAAGTGCTGTTAATTTTTCCTGCCAATCGTTATCCAAACGCACTTCCTGCACACCTTTAATTTTATTCAAGGCTGTACGTAATTCCGCGCGTTTTTCCGATTCGTTATAAGCCTTGGTCGGTTTGACCATCACCACCGCAGGCAATGGATTATCATCCAACACTTCCAATTGTTCGCCAAAACCTGACCAACTTTTGAATTCATTCAAACTTTCTTGGCGGGAGACATAATTTAGCGATTCCACACCTTCCTGTTGACGAATTTTTTCCACCACTAAATTTGCATCATCCTCACTCAAATTCTTATGCAAATAAATGGTTAATTCGGTTTCCGGATAAAACTGAGTCGTCGCCAAATGGAGGTTTTTCCACAGCAAATAACTCACCGTTGGGATCGTCAGTGATACCGCAATCACAATAATAGTTAATAGCGTTCCGAATTTGCGTTTTAGCAAATCAGCCAACACTGAACGTAATACATACATGGTTTGCACGCCCATTGAAGCATTCATTTTTCGACTCATCATTTCTCCTTAGACGCGCAAATAACCTTGCTCCAACACCAAGCAAGGTTTTGGTTTTTGTTGAATCAAATTAATATCGTGAGTAGCAATTAACACGGTCATTCCCAAGCGATTAAACTCTTCAAATAAATTAAAAATACCAAGAGACAGTTCATCGTCAAGATTACCTGTAGGTTCATCGGCCAACAGTAATTGCGGTTTATGCACAATCGCCCGCGCGATATCCACCCGTTGCTGTTCACCACCGGAAATTTGCGGAGGCAAATAATCGGCTTTATTACGTAAACCGACCCGATCCAACGCAACTAAAGCTCGAGTATGCGCTTCCTTCGGATGCATACCGGCAATAATTAATGGTAATGCCACATTTTCCACCGCCGTACGATCGGTCAACAAACGATAATCCTGGTGCACCATACCGATCTGGCGACGTAGGAAAGGAATTTCATATTTGGATAAACGGGTAATATCATGACCGTTAAACCAGATATTGCCCGCATTAGCATTTTCCATGCCCATGATGAGTTTTAATAAGGTACTTTTACCCGCCCCGGAATGACCAACTAAATAGGTCATACTGCCCTGCGGCAAATGAAAATTTAAGCCCTGCAACGCCGGTTGAGTGGCGCCATGATAGGCTTTAGATACATTTGAAAATCGAATCACTGTGTTATTCCTTATTCTTCTTCGTGCACAAACAATGCCTCAATAAATTCCTCGGCATTAAATTCACGTAAATCCTCAATTTTCTCACCAACACCGATATAACGAATAGGCAGCTTGAATTGATCAGCAATAGCAAAAATAACTCCGCCCTTAGCCGTACCGTCTAATTTAGTGAGAGAAATACCGGTGAGGCCGACCGCCTCATCAAATAATTTGGCTTGGCTGATGGCATTTTGTCCGGTGCCAGCATCCAAGGTCAGCATGATTTCATGCGGTGCGCTTTCATCATATTTTTTCATCACACGAACGATTTTTTTTAATTCATCCATGAGATTATTTTTATTTTGTAAACGGCCTGCAGTATCGGCAATCAAAATATCGACATTACGTGCAGCCGCCGATTGCATGGCATCAAAAATCACTGAAGCGGAGTCGGAACCGGTGCTTTGTGCCACCACCGGAATATGATTACGCTCCCCCCAGACCTGCAATTGTTCCACCGCTGCCGCGCGGAACGTATCTCCAGCCGCCAACATGACGGATTTGCCTTCATTTTGGAATTTACGTGCCAATTTACCGATGGTCGTCGTTTTACCCACACCATTGACGCCAACCATCAAAATCACATAAGGTTTTTTACTACCATCAATAACTAATGGTTTCGCCACTGGTTTAAGGATCTCTGCCATCTCCACTTTCAAGCGCTGATAAAGCAATTCCGCATCCTGTAACTGCTTGCGGCTGGCGTGTTCGGTTAAATTTTTGATGATTTTATTGGTCGTTGGTACACCAATATCGGCAATTAATAATTGCTCTTCCAATTCCTCAAATAATTCATCATCAATTTTTTTCCCAAGAAAGAATGCCCGAAAACCGGCACCAATATTTTGTTTGGTTTTTAGCAGGCCCTTCACCAAGCGGCTAAAGAAACCGCCTTCACTTGGTTTTTCTTGGGTTTTGGTATCAATATCGGCTCGCAATTCATCTTTGACATCAGAAACAATATCAGCTGGAATCTCTGTCTCTAAGGGTTCGCTATCGATTACATTTGTCGCGTCAATCACCTCTGCGGGAGCAACCGCCTCGCGGGTTTCAAACTCAGATTCGGCGGGGAAAAGCGACTCTTCATTAACCGGCTCAATCACGGCCACATCATCCGATGGAATAAATGCCGAGACATTTTCTGGCGCAATTACTTCCTCAACAGGGGTTACCAGCGGTGCCGCGGTGATTTCATCATTTTTATCCGCAGCAATTTCAGAGGCAAGTTCGGCTAATTCCTGTTGTTCAATTTGCGATGCGGAGGTTTCCAACGGCTGCGGTTCAGGCGAGGTTTCTGTTTGTGCGGTTTCATTGATAATTTCTGCGACAGGCGCATTGGACTCATGCTCCGATGCGGCCGGAGTATCCTGTTCTGGAGATGTAGTCTGCTCTTCCTGCTTTTTATTTCGGCCAAATAAAGAGGCCCAAAATCCGCCTTTTTTCTTTTCTTGTGTCATAAATGGTCTCTGAAACATAAACTTGTGAAAAATGCTGTCTATTCTAGCAAAAAATCGACTAAACTAAGCAGGTTTTTCACTAAAAACCCGATTCTTTATGAAAAAAGCACAAGTTCAAAATGCCAAAGGTGAAGTCCGCATCATTGCCGGGCGTTGGCGTGGCCGGAAATTGCCGGTACTCAATGCCAACGGGCTGCGCCCAACTGGCGATCGCATGAAAGAAACCCTATTTAACTGGCTGATGCCCCATATTCTAGACAGTCGCTGTTTGGATTGTTTCGCCGGGAGCGGCTCCTTAGGCTTTGAAGCCCTTTCCCGACAAGCCCGCCAAGTTACCTTTTTAGAATTAGATAAAACGGTCGCTAATCAATTAAAGAAAAATCTACAAACGCTGCCACTTGAGGGGCTGCAACAGGCGGAAGTGATTAATCAAAATAGTCTGGACTTTCTGCGCCACGTCCCAAATGAACCGACCTTTGATCTCGTATTTTTGGATCCGCCATTTCACTTTGGTCTGGCAGAACAAGCCATTGCGCTGCTCGATGAACATCGCTGGTTAGCGCATGAAGCGTTGATTTATGTGGAAACAGAAAAGGGCAAAGCGCTTAGTGCGCCCGCCGATTGGCAATTATTAAAAGAAAAAACGGCCGGCCAAGTGTGTTGCCGGTTATATCAAAAAGCTTAGGAAATTATTATGTTAGATATCGTTTTATATGAACCTGAAATTCCCCAAAATACCGGAAACATCATTCGTCTGTGCGCCAACACCGGTTTTCGACTCCATTTAATCGAACCCTTGGGCTTCACTTGGGATGATAAAAAATTACGTCGCTCGGGATTGGATTATCACGAATTTGCGGAGATTAAAAAACACAAAACCTTTGAGGCCTTTTTAGCCTCTGAACAACCGAAACGCCTGTTTGCCCTCACGACTAAAGGCACACCGGCACACAGTCAGGTATCCTTCGCCCTTGGCGATTATTTGATGTTCGGACCGGAAACCCGTGGCATTCCCAAAGCGATTTTGGATACCTTGCCTGCCGCACAAAAAATCCGCATTCCAATGACCGCCAACAGCCGTAGCATGAATTTATCCAATTCCGTTGCAGTAGCCGTCTATGAAGCCTGGCGTCAATTGGGCTATGAAGGTGCCGTCAATCTTGCTTCTGACTGTTAAAAGCCCCTTCATTGCACAGAGTTTTCTAAAAAATAAATGCTAACCCATTGATTTTATTAGAGTTGATTTAAAAATGAAAAATCGGACGGTTTTCCGTCCGATTTTCTTATTTTACCGGCATAAAGCGTACGCCACTGTGCTGTAACAGAGCCTGCAACAAATCCTGTCCCTCATTTTGCAAGGATTGCTGTTTCAATCGAAGCAATCTCATCCGTAAATGATCCAGTTCGTGGATCCGCTTGGCAATATCCTTGATGTGACTGGCCAACAAGCGGTCAATTTCCGCTTTCTGCGCTACCGATGCGCTTTCCAAATTGATTAACACTTTGATTTCATCAAGGGAAATATCTAAGCTGCGACAACTACAAATAAACGCCAAGCGTTGTAAATGTTCATCGGTATAGAGTCTAAAATTTCCCGTCGAACGGGCCGCCTTAGGCAACAATCCCTGTTGTTCGTAAAATCTGATCGTTGGCACAGAACAACCAACCGCCTTTGCCAGTTCACCTATTTTCATCGTTTTCTTCCATTTTTATCAGAATAGCCCGCTAAGCAAAGCTGCATTCTTATTTCTTAATATTATAAATAATGTTTTTAAATTCTTTCCCGTCATAAAAAATCTTCCATAAGATAATTCCGTAAACGAATTAACCGAAAAAGAGCGCGAAATGAATTGGGACTATATTTTAACCGTGCTGCCAAAATTTGGCTATGCCACGCTGATGACTCTGCACTTAGCCTTTTGGGGCATTCTACTGTCATTAATTATCGGCGTGCTATGTGCTTTGGTTACAACCTATAAGGTCAAATATTTGAAGGTATTCGTACAGGGATATATTGAACTATCGCGCAATACGCCATTATTGATTCAAGTATTTTTTCTCTATTTTGGGCTCTCGAAAATCGGCATCAAAATGGATGGTTTTACCTGTGGTGTGATCGGGCTTGCCTTTTTGGGTGGTAGCTATATGGCAGAAGCGATACGTGGTGGCTTAGAAGCTGTCTCACGAGGCCAAGTGGAATCAGCCTTAAGCATTGGTCTAACGCCATGGCAGTGCTTTCGTTATGTAATTTTTCCACAAGCCTTTGCCATTGCCACACCGGCAATCGGAGCCAACTGTTTGTTTTTAATGAAAGAAACTTCTGTCATCAGCGCCGTAGCCGTAGCTGAATTAATGTTTATCGCCAAGGAAGTAATTGGCTTGGATTACAAAACCAACGAAGCCTTATTTCTGTTAGTGGTGTTTTATTTAATTATTTTATTACCGGTTTCCATTGGCATCAGCTATGTGGAACGCCGTACTCGGAGAGCAAAATATGGGGCTTGATTTACTGTTGCAGGGCAGCAACTTGGAACGTCTGTTGGGCGGCCTTGGGGTAACCGCACAGATTGCTTTTGTGTCAGTATTCTTTGCCTGTATTTTTGGGGTGATTCTAGGCGTTATTATGACCGCCAAAAATCCATTATTACGAGCCCTTTGTCGGTTTTATTTGGAATGCGTCCGCATCATTCCGCTCTTGGCGTTATTGTTTATTGCCTATTTCGGTTTGGCTAAATGGTTTGGCATCCATTTAGACGGGGTAACCGTTTGTATCGTTGTGTTTATTTTTTGGGGCACCGCAGAAATGGGAGATTTAGTGCGTGGCGCGCTGACTTCAATTGAAAAACATCAAGTGGAATCCGCTTATGCTCTCGGCTTAACACCATTACAAACCTTCATTTACATTTTGTTGCCACAAAGCCTGAAACGGGTAACACCAAGTGCAATCAATCTGTTTACCCGCATGGTGAAAACCAGTTCATTAGCAATGCTTATCGGGGTGGTAGAAGTGATTAAGGTTGGGCAACAAATCATTGAACATTCACTGTTTAGTAACCAATCGGCAGCACTGTGGATTTATGGTGTCATTTTCTGTTTGTATTTTATGATTTGTTATCCGTTATCGCTGTTTTCCAAATATCTGGAAAATCGTTGGGAAAATTAATATGGCATTGTTAGAAGTTAAAAATTTAGTCAAAAACTACGGCGACGTAGAAGCCTTAAAGGGCATTAATTTAAAGGTAGAAAAAGGTGAAGTCGTTGTGATTTTAGGACCTTCCGGCTGTGGTAAAAGTACCTTTTTACGTTGTCTTAACGGCCTTGAAAACATTAAAAGCGGCCAATTGCAGCTACAAGGTGTCGGTGAATTAGGTAAGGACATTTCTTGGGTAAAAGCCCGTCAACGGATCGGGATGGTATTCCAGAGCTATGAATTATTCGCCCACCTCTCAGTCATTGACAATATTTTGTTAGGACCGTTAAAAGTTCAAAAACGACAACGTGCCGAAGCGGAACAACAGGCCGATGAATTACTCAAACGGGTTGGCCTATTTGACCGCAAAAACGCCTATCCACGAGAACTTTCCGGTGGCCAAAAGCAACGCATCGCTATTGTTCGTTCATTATGTATGAATCCGGAAATTATTTTATTTGATGAAGTCACTGCCGCCCTAGATCCAGAAATGGTTCGGGAAGTGCTGGATGTGATTTTAGGCTTAGCCCGTGATGGCATGACCATGCTGATAGTCACCCATGAAATGGGTTTCGCCCGGCAAGTGGCTAATCGTATCGTTTTTATGGACAAAGGACAAATTATCGAACAATCCAAACCGGAGGATTTCTTCACCAATCCAACAACGGATCGGGCAAAAACCTTCCTAAACATTCTCAACTATGAACCGCGAGGAACAAACTATGCACAAAACATTTAAGAAATTTGCCACCTTATTGGCCACTTTGACATTGACGCTGGGACTCACCGCCTGCAATGACAAAGAAACCACCAAGGACAATCAAACCTCTACTATCGCGCAATTAAAACAAGCCGGTAAAGTACGTATTGGTGTATTCAGCGATAAACCACCATTTGGTTTCGTGGATGCCCAAGGAAAAAGCCAAGGCTTTGATGTGGAAATTGGTAAAGCCATTGCCAAAGACCTATTGGGGGATGAAAGCAAAGCCGAATTTATTTTAGTAGATGCGGCGAATCGTGCAGAATATTTGGTTTCAAACAAAGTCGATATTATTCTAGCCAACTTCACCGTTACACCAGCCCGCCAGGAAGTCGTTGATTTCGCCAATCCGTATATGAAAGTAGCTTTAGGCGTGGTATCCAAAGATGGCAGCGTAATTACCGATTTAGCCCAATTAAAAGATAAAACCCTCATCGTTGATAAAGGTACTACTGCCGATATTTATTTCAGTAAAAAATATCCTGACGTGAAGTTATTGAAATTTGAACAAAACACCGAAACCTTTGAAGCTTTGCGTGACGGCCGTGGTGACGCACTTTCCAATGACAATACGTTCCTGTTTGCTTGGGCTAAACAAAATCCGGGATACACCGTTGGGGTAAAAAACTTCGGTGATCAAGATGTAATCGCGCCGGCAGTGAAAAAAGGTGATAGCGAATTATTAAACTGGTTAAACGAAGAAATCGTTAAACTCTCTAAGGACGGTTTCCTCAAACAGGATTACCAAAAAACCTTAGCTCCGGTTTATGGTGACTCCGTTTCCGAAAGCGATATTTTGGTTGAATATAAATAACCGGTCTATCGGCTTCTTCTTAAACGCGATGATTAACGGCGATGTTAGTCATCGCGTTTTGTTTTATGTCAATTGCCCAAGTGACTATCGCATCTTATAATTTGCCACAAATTCCTGTTTTCACATTTTCCTCATGTTTCGTTATTGTTACCTCCGTCTACGTCATTTTTTCCGTCGAAAAATACGGCAAACCGGACGGTTATCCCATAAATCTATAGAATTCGGCTGTTTAATGATCGGCAGCGCATTAGTGGCCTTAGTATCCTTCGGATTTGCCAAATTGGCGGATCTCGGCCTAGAATTCAATCATTACTGGAGTCAACGCTATCCACTCGCCGTTTGGTTTGTATTGCCTTGCGGATTAGCCTTGCTCACTTGGTTTACTGCCAAATATACGCCCTTTGTCGGCGGTAGTGGGATTCCACAAGTCATTGCCTCTATTGAAGTTGCCCATGGCGCCAACAAAAGCAAATTGCTCCGCTTAGGGCAAACCCTCTGGAAAATTCCGCTTACCTTTTTAGCTATGGTTATTGGTGCATCGGTTGGCCGTGAAGGTCCTTCCGTACAAGTCGGGGCGGCAGTCATGCTGGCTTGGAGTGAATTATGTCGGCGCTATCAATGGGCCTTCCGCGCCCTCACCACCAATGAATTAATCGCTACCGGTGCGGCCGGTGGTCTAGCTGCCGCATTTAATGCTCCGTTGGCCGGAGTGATTTTTGCGATTGAAGAATTAGGTCGAGGTACCCTACTACGCTGGGAACGTAGGGTATTAATCGGAGTACTGGCCGCCGGTTTCATTTTAGTCGCCATTCAAGGCAATAGCCCTTATTTCCCAAAATACCAAGGTATTACCGATATTCCTAATATATGTTTATGGCTATTGGTCTGTGGTGTACTATGTGGCGTGCTCGGCGGGCTGTTTGCCCGGTTATTGGCCAAGGGCGTGGCTGGTACCGCGCCATTATTTTGCCGTCCTTTTATTCGCCGTCATCCGGTTATTGTGGCACTCATTCTTGGTTTATGTCTGGCTGCCCTCGGTAGTTATAGTCAAGGGCAAACCTATGGTACCGGTTATCAAGTGGTGGCCAATGCGTTAGAAGGGCAATTGTCCGATCCTTCGGTGGGCGTATTAAAATTAGCGGCAACCGTCTTTACCTATTGGAATGGTGTCGCCGGCGGTATTTTCACGCCCTCCCTCACCGCCGGCGCAGGTATCGGTGTCATGCTATGGGATATCAGCGGTGGCGTTATCGATCAACGCTTTTTAGTATTGCTTTGCATGGCTGCATTCTTGGCTGGCGCGACACAATCTCCGGTGACTTCCGGCGTGGTAGTAATGGAGATGACCGGCGCCCAACCGGTACTGATTTGGTTATTGATTTCAGGCATTATTGCCGCCATAATCTCCCGCCAATTTAATCCAAAACCGTTTTATCATTTCGCAGCGGGGCGTTTTCGCCAACAGCTGCAATAATCCTCTGTAACCCAATGACCGAGCAAATTAATCACTATTACCACGGGCGCTTTTCAGTCGCACCAATGCTTGATTGGACGACCCGTCACTGCCGTTATTTCCATCGTCGATTTACCCGCCATGCCTTGCTGTACACAGAAATGGTAACAGCACCGGCGATTATTCATGCCACCTACGATCATCTCGCCTTTGATTGCGGGGAAAATCCGGTGGCATTGCAACTGGGCGGCAGCGATCCACAACAACTTGCCCATTGCGCAAAATTAGCGGCAGCGCGTGGTTATCAAGAAATCAACTTAAACGTGGGATGCCCATCGGATCGAGTGCAGAATGGAATGTTCGGTGCCTGTTTAATGGCAAAAGCCGACTTAGTCGGCGCATGCGTGCAAGCCATGCAGGCGGAAGTCGATATTCCCGTGACGGTGAAAACCCGTATCGGTATTGATGAGCTGGATAGCTATGAATTCTTAACGGATTTCATTGCCCGGGTACAACAGGCCGGCTGTCGGGAATTTATTGTACATGCCCGTAAAGCTTGGCTGTCAGGGTTAAGCCCAAAGGAAAACCGTGAAATTCCACCGCTTGATTATGCTCGAGTGTATCGTCTCAAAGCAGATTTTCCTGAACTTAAAATAGCCATTAATGGCGGCATTAAAACCCTTGAGGAAATGCAAACCCATTTGCAATTTGTCGATGGGGTTATGGTGGGACGCGAGGCCTATCAAAATCCATCCCTGCTGGGTGGCGTGGATCGTGCGTTGTTTGATCCGAATGCACCGCTTATTAGCGCACGCCAAGCAGTAACGGCAATGTTCCCTTATTTAGAAGCACAATTGAGCCAAGGTGTGTACTTAAATCATTTGATTCGGCCAATGCTCGGCGCTTTTCAACAGGTTAAAGGAGCCCGCCAATGGCGCCGCTATTTAAGTGAAAACGCGCACAAAGCAGGCGCAGGCGTTGAAGTAGTGGAAACGGCCTTAAGCTTTGTTGAAGCTGCCTGATTTATTACAATAAAATCAACGATTTATAGGTTTTTAAAGCAACCCTAATAAAATCAATGGGTTACATCCAATTTTGGCAAAAACTCTCAAAATCGTCATAGCGTTTCCAGCGCCCGCCCTTCGCGGGCGCATTTTTTATGGGAAAAACAAAAGAAACGAGGGGGCATTAAGCGAAGTATTCAAGGCTGGGATTGCCAACCGTTGCTATCGCTACAGTGGCAATTCAGTGGTGGATTTAACGGTTTTTAAAGTAATTTCTGATTTTAGGTTTTTTATTCCGATATGGCTGTTGAGATAAACTGCTTTTAAATGATTAAATTCCTCAAGGTCGGCAACACAACATTTCAGTAAAAAATCATAGGTTCCAGACATGAAATGGCACTCGAGGATTTGTGGAATGAGCTTAATTTCAAAAATAAATTTTTCTTTTAATTCCGGACTTTCTTCCGCAAATGTGCCTAACGCATAAACAATGATATTACAATTGACTTTCTTAGGATTTAATAGGGCGACATAACCATCAATCACGCCGCTTTCTTCCAGTAAATTTACCCGTCTTAAACAAGCGGAATTAGAAAGTCCTATTTCATTAGCCAGTTCATTATTTTGTAATCGGCCATTTCTCTGCAAAGCCTTTAGAATACGGGTATCAATATTATCAAAAAGCTTCTTTTGATACATAAGAAATCCTTTTTCTCTAATCTAACAAAGATTTAGCCGCTCTTTACAACATTGGAGCGGCTAAACCTATCATTTAAACACTATACATCGAGACTTGAATGACCAATAGAATGGAGCCTATCAGTAACAAGCAACCAATCATCGGCATAACAAATTTCACCCATTTATTGAAAGGAATATGCAACATTTGTAGGGTTACTAATACTAATCCTGTTGGAGCAAGGAAGAGCATTGCATATTGCCCCCAGTTGTAAGCGGAAACCACGATATCTCTTGGAATGCCCACCGCATCGGCCAATGGTGCCATAATTGGCATAGAAAGCACCGCCAAACCGGAAGAAGATGGCACAATGAGTCCCAAGAAGATAAACACCACAAGCTGACCGAGAATAAATACACTACCCGGCATGCCGCTTACCAAATTTGACATATAGTCTAATATTGTATCGGAAATCATACCTTGTTCCAGAACAAGGTTTACCCCACGTGCCAAGCCGATAATCAATGACACGCCGACCAATTCGGAGGCACCTTCGGTAAAGGATTCAACAATCGCTTTTTCGGATAATCCGCTGATAAACATGATGATAATCGTAATGGTTAGGAAGGATGCCGCCATTTGCGGGAACCACCAACCACCGGCCATTACCCCCCAAATCATAATTGGGAAAGCGATGCAGAATAGTAATAATACTAATTTTCTGCGGACAGTAAATTCCGGCACGATATTTGGATCAAAATTTTTCATATAACGTTGACGAAACTCTTCCCGATCCTCATAGGTATAGGAAAAACTCGGATCCGCTTTAACTTTCTTACAATACCAGTAAAGGTATGCAATTACGCAGGTTGCACCCAATACCAAACCGATTGCTCGGAAGCCAATGCCTTCGGTAAACGGAATACCGGCCGCATTAGAGGCAATTACAACCGAAAATGGATTGATGGTAGAGAATGCTGTCCCCATTGAGGAGGCTAAGAAAATAGCACCGACACAAACAATAGCATCATACCCTAATGCTAAGAAAATCGGCACTAAAATCGGGTAGAAGGCCACCGCTTCTTCCTCAATACCGCAGGTTGTACCACCTAATACCATTAATACCGAGACACTGAAGACAATCAAGAACTCATTACCTTTAGTTCGATTGGCTAGCGACATTAACCCCGAGTTAAATGCTCCGGTTCGGTTAATAACCCCAATCATTCCCCCTAATACAAAAATGAACACCATCACATCCACGGCTTCAATGGTTCCTTCCACCATACTTTTTGGAATATCCATAATTCCTTTATAGTGTTGCTCAATACGTTGGTAAGTTCCTGGGATTGCAATAGGTTTTTTGATAACGCCTTCAGTAAAATTAGATAATTTAATTTTAATATTCAGATCGTTAAGTGTAGCTTCGGTGGCTGGGTAGGTTTTATCCTCTTGACCATAGGATTTAACAACAAACGCATGATCTGTTGAATTGTAGGTCAGTTTGGAATAGGAGCCGGATGGGATAACCCAAGTTAGTCCAACGGCGATAATTAAAATGACAAATAAAATAGTAAATGCAGACGGAAAGTTAAACGTCTTTTTTTTAGTTGCTTCCATAGCAACCTCCTGAGCAAGACAAGCGATTATTTAAAATCGGCATCGCAACAAAGGCCATGCCGATTGTCGCACAGCTTTAAACAGAACAACATTCAAAGCGTCTTTAATAATCATTAAGCATAATAAGAAATTTCATCCACTTTAGTGGTTACACGGGTACCAGCTTTGCCTTTCACAATATCGACGATATCGGATAGGGAACCAATTACAGCATCTTTTCCGGTATGACGGGCAAAGTTTGCTGCGGCCTGTACTTTTGGCCCCATGGAACCGGCAGCAAAACCTAATTTCTCAATTGCATCCGGCAAAGCTGCAGCAATCGCTTTTTGATTTGGAGTTCCCCAATCCACAAAAGCAGCTGAAACATCTGTCGCGATAATGAATAAGTCGGCTTCTAAGTTTTCCGCTAACAATGCAGAACAAAGATCCTTATCAATCACCGCTTCAACACCTTGCAAATTATGTTGCTCGTCATAGTAGGTTGGTATGCCACCACCACCGGCGCAAATCACAATACTGCCTTTTTCCAATAACCATTTCACTGGACGAATTTCAAAGATACGTTTTGGTAATGGACTTGGCACAACCCGACGGTATTTGTCGCCATCCTGGGCAATCGACCAGTTTTTTTCCTTAGCTAAACGTTCGGCCTCTTCCTTGGAATAAACCGGACCAATCGGTTTAGTTGGATTCTTAAAGGCGGGATCATTAATATCCACTTCGACTTGTGATAATAATGTGGCGAATGGCACCTCAAAAGGAACTAAATTACCTAATTCTTGTTGAATCATGTAGCCGATCATACCAACCGACTCAGCTCCCAACACATCCAATGGATAAGTTGGTACATCCTTATACGCTGCGCCCTGTAAGGCTAATAAACCAACTTGAGGACCATTCCCGTGAGCTATCACCAATTCATTATTCGGATAAATTTTGGCAATTTGTTCACAGGCAATTCGAACATTCTGTCGTTGATTATCTGCGGTTAATGGCTCACCACGACGCAGTAGCGCATTACCACCAAGTGCAATTACAATTCTCATTGTTAGCTCCTTAAATTAAGCTGGCATAAAGTACGGCTTTAATCGTATGCATACGGTTTTCAGCCTGTTCAAAGGCGATATTTTGTGGTGATTCGAAAACATCTTCAGTCACTTCAATACCATTGGCCAATTCAGGATATTTTTCTGCAATTTGACGACCAACCTTGGTTTCACTGTTATGGAATGCCGGTAGACAGTGCATAAATTTAACTTTGCTGTTACCGGTACGTTTCATTAATTCCGGCGTGACTTGATAAGGAAGCAATAGTTTGATCCGTTCGCCCCAGGTTTCTAACGGTTCACCCATGGAGACCCACACATCCGTATGTACAAAGTCTACATCTTTCACCGCTTTATCGATGTCGTCTGTAACTGTAATACGTGCACCGCTTTGTTTCGCAAAACCTTCACATAGTTCAACTAGCTCAGCATCCGGCAATAGCGCTTTTGGCCCGCAGATCCGCACGTCCATACCTAATTTTGCACCGATTAGTAACAATGAGTTCCCCATATTATTACGAGCATCACCAATATAAACATATTTAATTTCACTTAATGGTTTATCGCAATTTTCGATCATGGTTAGTACATCGGCTAACATTTGAGTTGGGTGAAATTCATCGGTTAAACCATTAAAAACAGGAACTCCAGCATAATCTGCAAGTTCCTGTACTATTTCTTGTTTAAAACCACGATATTCAATTGCATCATACATACGGCCTAATACTCGGGCGGTATCTTTCATACTTTCTTTATGGCCGATTTGAGAAGAGTTTGGATCGATATAGGTAACTTGAGCACCTTGGTCATAAGCGGCAACTTCAAAGGCGCAGCGGGTTCGAGTGGAGGTTTTTTCAAAGATTAATGCGATGTTTTTTCCTTTTAATTTTTGCTGTTCGGTTCCTGCATATTTTGCCCGTTTTAAATCTCGAGCTAAGTCTAATAGATATTTAATTTCACGTTCGCTGTGGTTTACCAAGCTAAGTAAATGTCTATTTTTAAGGTTAAAAGCCATAATAATCTCCTTATTTTTCTGGGATTTATTTATTAATAATAATTCTGACTTATCACACATACAGCATCTAATTGCGGATGGCAAAATTATAAAAAAAGCTGATTGAAATATAATTTTTAGTTTAGGGCTTAAAAAAAAATATTTCGCATAAAATTCGGATAGAAATGAGAATCCTAAAATTTTATTCAACAAGTAACACAAAGAGAAAAATACTTATGCTGTCCTTCTATCATTTCTACGCTGAAAACACTGCATATCAACGATTGGATTTGATAAAGATTATCAACAACCCACACGAGCCTACCCCGTTACGGGTATTTCACTTAATCTAGATCAAAAAAATTGTAATTGCACTTGCTCTTATTGGGGAAAGTGCTTAGCATTTCGCACCGCGAACCCGACCAAATTGGTCGGATTTAAATTTACTTTTACTCTACAAAAAAGGACTGCAATTATGTACTGCGTACAATGTGAACAAACTATGGTTACCGATAAAGGTAACGGCTGTAGTTATAGCCAAGGAATGTGCGGCAAAACTGCCGAAACCTCCGATCTACAAGACTTATTGATCGCTTGTTTACACAGCTTATCTGCTTGGGCGTTAAAAGCGCGTGAATTAGGCATTATTAATCATCAAGCAGATTCTTTTGCGCCACGCGCATTCTTCTCCACCCTCACTAACGTAAACTTTGACTCTGCCCGCATCGTAGGTTATGCCCAACAGGCACTAATCTATCGTAATGACCTGATTCGTGAAATCAGCAAAGTAGAAGCCAATCCAACTCTTAACCATCCATTAGCCCATATTGAATTAAAAGGTTCAACTATCGAAGAATTAGCCAAACAAGCTAAAGAATTCGCCTTGGATATCGATCGTGCGGCAATCGGTGAAGAAGCCCATGGCGTCCGCCTGCTTTGTTTATATGGCTTAAAAGGTGCAGCAGCTTATTTAGAGCACGCTTACGTATTAGATAAATTCGATAATGATATCTATACCGAATACCATCAATTCATGTCTTGGCTAGGTACCCAACCAAGCAACTTAAATGAGTTGGTGGAAAAAGCCTTAGCTATCGGTTCAATGAACTTCAAAGTGATGGCTATGTTGGATGCCGGTGAAACAGAGCATTTCGGTAACCCGGTTCCGGCCACAGTAAACGTCCGTCCGGTTGCAGGAAAATGTATCTTAATTTCCGGCCATGATTTAAAAGACTTAAAAGAATTATTAGAACAAACCGAAGGTAAAGGCATCAATGTGTATACTCACGGTGAGATGCTACCGGCACATGGCTATCCGGAACTCAAAAAATACAAACATTTAGTTGGTAACTACGGCAGTGGCTGGCAAAATCAACAAAAAGAATTTGCTCGCTTCCCGGGCGCTATCATCATGACATCTAACTGTTTGATCGACCCAAACGTAGGCGACTACGCGGATCGTATCTTTACCCGCAATATCGTTGGCTGGCCGGGTGTTACCCACTTGGATGATCATGATTTCACCCCTGTCATCGAAAAAGCTCTTGCATGCAAAGGTTTCCCATACACCGAATTGGAACACCACATCACCGTTGGTTTTGGCCGTAAAACCCTAATTGATGCCTCCGATGCAGTTATCGATTTAGTCAAAGCGGGGAAACTCAGTCATGTTTTCGTCATCGGTGGTTGTGATGGCGACAAAGAAGAGCGTCACTACTACACTGATTTAGCTTATGCATTACCAAAAGATACTGCAGTATTAACCTTAGGTTGCGGTAAATACCGTTTCAACAAATTAGACTTCGGTACTATCGACGGCGGTATTCCTCGTTTATTGGATGCAGGTCAATGTAATGATACCTACTCGGCTATTATGCTCGCGGTAACCTTATCGCAAAAACTGGGCATTGGCTTAAATGAATTACCATTATCTATCGTCCTTTCCTGGTTCGAACAGAAAGCCATTATCGTATTGCTTACCTTATTGGCACTAGGCGTGAAAAACGTCTATACCGGCCCAAGCAAACCGGCTTTCTTAAACGACAATGTGATGGCGTTACTCAACCAAACCTTCGGCTTAAACGGTTTAACCACGCCGGAACAGGATTTTGGTCACATCATCAACAAACAGGCTTAAAACTTCGGCCCGTTCAATTCGGGCCTCTCTATAAGGAATAGAAAAATGGCTAACACCAATAAAAACCCATTATGTATTAATGAATTACAGGTTTATTCAATCATCAAAGAAACAGCCGATATCACTACTATCAACCTTATCGCGCAAGATTTCTATCCATATCAACCAGGCCAATATGCCATGGTTAGCATCCGTAATACGCCACATATTGCCCGTGCTTACTCACTTTCCTCTACTCCCGGAGAAAGCCGCTTCGTTAGCATCACTGTACGAGAAATTGAAGGGGGGAAAGGTTCTCCATGGTTGAGCCACGAAGTGAAAGTCGGTGATCAGGTATGGTTCTCTGATCCGATGGGGGATTTTAGTTGTGAAAAAGTCGTTGCCGATAATTATTTATTGGCTGGAGCCGGTAGTGGTATTACCCCGGTAATGTCAATGGCACGCTGGTTATTAAAAAATCGTCCAGAAGTTAATCTCACCGTATTACACAGTGTTCATTCTCCAGAGGATGTAATCTTCAAACAAGAATGGGCTGAATTACAGGCTAAATACCCGAAATTCAACTTCGTAATCAATGCAACTGAAAATGCCGTTGCACCAATGAAATCTGGTCGTATTACACAACAAATGATTGCCGAAATCGTCCCGAATATCCAAGACTACACCGTAATGACTTGTGGTCCACAAAGCTATATGGATCATCTCCGGGAGATCGTATTGGCTCTGGGGGGCAGCGAACAACGTTTCTTTACCGAGGCTTTCTTTGATAACAATATTCAAAGTGGTATTGATTATGACAAACAAACCACATTAACTATCAAAGGCGTGAGTAACCAACAATTCAATGTACCGGTTGGCATGACTTTACTAGCAGCCTTAGAAGAACACGAGCAACCGGTGGTTAGTGGCTGTCGCACCGGTTTATGTGGTCTGTGCAAAACCAAAGTATTGGATGGCGAAGTAGAAACTGTACGTACAGGCGATCTCTCTGCCGAAGAAATTGCCGAAGGTTATGTATTAGCCTGTAGCTGCCGTCTGAAATCAGACGTTAGCGTTGCGCTATAAGCACTTTGCCATAAAAAATGCGGTCATCATGACCGCATTTTTATACTTATTTCACCGGTAAACTGACTTCTATTGGTAGCTACCAACCCGATTGACCATCCATTGAGAAATAATCTATCCATGCAATAGCGTTGTCTCAAAGCACAATACCGTTATCCTGGTCGTTATTCTCTTCTACTTAACAATGAGTCCCTTATATTTCTTTTTACTCGCTTGGGGAACAATACGTTTTCTGTAATATGCCCAAATATAAGAACCAATCGCTATACTTAGCAAGAATATCCCAAACCAAAAATTCTCATCGTCATCGTTAAAGTCACTAATCGCTTCAACAACAAATTCCCCCTTTGCCGGTACCATAGCTCCACTTTTTATCATATTAAAAATATCTTCGACACCTAAATTGCCACTAGAGCGGTAAGGGCGTGTAAGAATTTCGACTATGTCAGGTTCTTTTATCTCATAGATACTGCTGGTGAGATGCCAGTTATGTCCTATTTCATCAAAGTAGTAAAACTTCTCGCCATTTGTATAAACTGCGCCATAAACGCCATTTCTAGAAGTCCCAATTCTACGCCATTCTCCCTGCGTAGGGAGCTTAAAAATACCGGTATTACGACTACTAAGACTACGACCGCTTCGATTATTGCGCCAAACTTCATAGGTTCTTAAAAAAAACGTCTCACCGCCACTGACGATCACATCACCAAAGAGCGGGGTGATCTCCCCCTTAAATGGATCGTCTCCTGCTCTAACAAATTCACCTTCGCTCTCATCGTTATACCATTGCCATTTTCGTTCCCAATAATAAATCCCATCCCGGCCACGAAATAGCACATGATAAGAGTGCTTATCGGTCAGACTAAAAAGTGGTGTGTAGGGGGCAAATTCGGAGGTAAATTCATGATCATTGGCATAGACCATGCCGCTGTTTGGCTCATAGAGATAGTACAAATTCCACATACTGGCGATCTGACGCATCTCTGGCGTGAATTTAAGTGCGAGTTTTGCGCTTTTATAATAGACATTTTCGCCATCAGTGGTGAAATAAATGCTTTTTCGACCAGAGATTTCATCGATATATCTGAGTTGGCTAGCCTTCGCATCCACCAACAATCGGCCATCATAATAGGCCTTCTCGCCATCTTGTGCGTAACCAAAACCTAGAATTGGCGATAAATTTAAATTATCAACCGGTCTAAACTTATAGATGTGGGTTTGCGCTTTTGGAGTATTAAAAAGGGCGTGAGAGAAAATTTGCCACACCTCAATTACGCCTTTTATATCAAGATTTGGCTCGCTTACGCTGTCGCAAAAATAAGTCATCTTGCCGTCACTAAAGTAACCATTTCCGAGTGCTCTTACATTTTGCGGAGATAAACCACGCATCACTAGGTTACCGCAATACACCGCATCTTCACTCATACCAACATTGCGATTGTCGTATTTACCGGTATTGAGATATTTAAATGTACTCGCTTTTGCCCCAATCAACTCAAATTTACCGCCACTTGGTACTTGAGCATAAACCTTATCATCATCAGTGATGTAAAATTCACTACCTTTGAGCTCTTTAAACTTGTCCGGCTCCTCGCTGATAAAAGTCACGAGTCCCATAAGAAAAGCGTACAAACAGAGAAAAATTAAAATCAGAAAAAGAGCTAAGGTCAATTTGGGATATTTCATGTCCACTCCAACGTCTCAACAGCTCACAGCATTGAGCAATCGGCATGTTGATTACAACGAATTATTAAATATAAATTGAGGCCTTACGACCTCTTCCCTAACGTTGGCATTCGGTGATTCCCCTCACCTGCGCTATGCTTTTCTAAATAGCATAAACGCCCCTACGAAAAAAAAGTTTTTGCAAAAAATGCACCTAACTCATTGATTTTATTAGGGGTTCATGCAAAAAACCTTAAGTCTTTGATCTTATTGAAGTTAGCAGATCCGTGGCAAGGGCTCGTTAGTTGGTAAATCCAATAACCGGGACTGGCCAAAACCGCCGATCAAACGCACTTTTTTATCTTCAGTCACTTCACCAATAATCGTTGCCCGTGTGCCTAGCGGGTGACTGCGCAATGCTTCAATAATTGCCTCAGCCTGTGCCTTAGCCGCAACTATCACCAATTTACCTTCATTTGCAAAATTAAGTGCATCTAATCCTAAAATTTCACAAATACCGCGTACTGCCGGCAAAATCGGCAGTTCATCTTCATAAATTTGCATCCCTAAGCCTTGGGCCTGGGCAAATTCGTGCAACACCGCATTCACACCACCACGAGTCGCATCACGCAATGCTTTTACACCGTCAAACGGACGTAAAAGATCGATTAATGGAGCCAATACGGCGCAATCGCTATGTAAATCGGTTTGAATACCGAGGTTTTCGCGTAAATTGAGAATAGTTGCACCATGCTCGCCTAAGGTACCGCTGACGATAATCTGATCGCCCGCTTCAATTCGGTGCATTCCCCAATCCAAACCTTGAGGGATCACACCAATACCGGCGGTATTGATAAAAATCTTATCCACAGCACCTTTTTGTACGACTTTGGTATCACCAGTGACGATTTGAACTCCCGCATCACGAGCAGTTTTCGCCATAGCCTCAACTACTGCTTGCAGTTCGCTAAACGGTAATCCTTCTTCCAAAATAAAACCACAGGATAAATAACGCGGATAGGCGCCACATACCGCAACATCATTTAATGTGCCACATACTGCCAATTTGCCAATATTACCGCCCGGAAAGAAAATCGGATCAATCACAAAGCTGTCGGTACTAAAAGCTAGTTGGTCACCAGATGCCACTAGCGGTGCCAATGGCAAACGCGCCTGATCTTCCCCTTGTGCCAAAAGTGGATTAGCAAAGGCTTCAACAAACAATTCATTAATTAATTTTTGCATCGCACCGCCGCCATTGCCGTGCGCCATCGTAATAAAATCGCTCATTATTCTCTCCGATATTGATAATAAGCCGCACATGCGCCTTCCGAAGAAACCATCAAGGCACCATAAGCATTGTCAGGATTACATTGGGTGGCAAATAGTTTGCAATCGGATGGTTTACATTTCCCGGTCAACACATCACCACAACGAGAATTAGGGTCATCGGCCACTTGTTGTGGCTGACTGTGGAAATAGGTTTCCGCATCAAATTGCTGATAGGCCGGAGTCAATTCAACCCCCGACTCGGCAATTTCACCCAAACCACGCCATTCACTGGATTTTTTCAATTGAAAAACTTCACGCATTGCCTGTTGGGCAAGTTGATTACCGGAAGAGTGGACGATGCGCTTATATTGGTTTTCAATTTCACAACGACCATCGACGAACTGTTGTACCAACATTACGATGGCCTGCAAAATATCTAAGGGTTCAAAACCGGTGATAACAAAAGGTTTATGGTAACTATCTACCAATGATTGATAGGGTTCGGAACCGATCACCATGCTCACATGACCCGGAGCAATAAAGCCATCGATCTTTACACTATCTTGCGCCAACAAACTATGCAGTGTTGGAATAATGGTAATGTTTTGACAAACAATCCAGAAATTCGAAATATTCTGCAGCTTGGCTTGCTGCAAAGTCACCGCCGAACTTGGCATCGTGGTTTCAAAGCCAAGCGAGAAGAACACCACTTTTTTATCTGGATTGCTACGCGCAATATTCAGCGCATCTAACGGTGAATACACGATCCGTACATCAGCCCCTTGAGCCTTTGCCTCAAGCAAAGAACCTCGACGACCTTTGACCCGCATTGCATCACCAAAAGTACAAAAAATCACATCCGGCTTTTGTGCGATTTCAATACACACATCAATCCGCCCCATTGGCAGTACGCATACCGGACATCCCGGCCCATGAATAAATTCAATAGAAGGCGGAAGTAAACGATCAAGTCCAAATTTAAAAATAGTATGGGTATGTCCACCACAAACTTCCATTAAGTAAAGTGGGTTTTCCGCGGTATATTGCGGTAATTGATCCATCAATTCATTTAAACGGGCCACCAAATATTTAGCCAGTTTAGGATCACGAAATTCATCAATAAATTGCATCGTTGTTTACCGCGCTAAATAGGCTAACCAATCATCCAAGCCTTCGCCGGTGGTCGCGGAAAGAGCAATGACTTCAATCGCAGGATTGACCTGTTTGGCATAACCAATGCATTTTTCAACATCGAACTTAAGGTAAGGCAATAAGTCCACTTTATTTAAAATCATTAATTTAGAAGCCGCAAACATATGCGGGTATTTCAAAGGTTTATCCTCACCTTCAGTAACCGACAAAATCACGACTTTAGCTTGTTCACCCAAATCAAATTCCGATGGACAAACTAAATTACCAACGTTTTCGATAAATAGAAGGCTCTCGGCACCTGGTTGTAATTTCACAATCGCCTCAGCCACCATTTGTGCATCCAAATGACAACCCTTACCGGTATTTACTTGAATGGCAGGGACACCGGTAGCACGGATTCTGTCCGCATCATTTTCGGTTTGTTGATCCCCTTCAATAACATAGCAATCTTGCTTATCTTTTAACGCATTTAGTGTAGTGGTAAGCAAAGTGGTTTTACCCGAACCAGGGCTAGAAACCAAGTTAAACACCCGCATTTGTTGGTTAGCAAAAAAACGACGGTTTTGATCGGCCAAGCGATTATTTTTACTTAATACATCAATTTCTAATTTAAGTAGGCGTTTTTGAGTATCGTCAGGCGTTGTTTGAGCCTGGAAAGTCGCAGTAGAGAAATGCGGAGGAGTTTTCGAGCTTTTAGTCGCATTATCGCCGTCATGGCTGTGAGGTAGTTCGCCGATGCGGACTTGTTCAGGATGTCCGCAACCACAAGTGGTACACATAAATTCTCCTTAATTGTTAGAGTCGGATGAGGATATCATAATAGTAAATGTTTGTTTTGATAGAGATCAAGAGCGCCAAAAAGGCAAAAACGGGATAATTGATATTACCCCGTTTTATCGATTATTGCAGAGTAGGTCGCTATTTACTCTCGGTTAAAGCCGTACTTTCCGGATTAATTGACATCGCACTTTGCAAGCTTTGCTGTTTTACCTGTTCAGCTAACGCAGTTTCTCCGGCTTTTTCAAATACATAAGTCGCCATAGTAAGATCGGTTGCGGTGAGCTTATCGGGGCTTTCAATTACCTGTTTAAAAGCGTCTGCCGCAGAGGCAAATTCATTGTTACGCACATATAAATACCCCAAAGCCCGATGCAAACAGCAACTGTGTGCCGGGTCGCTATGCTTACAACGTTTTTCCAATAACTTGATTAATTTAGCATTATCTACAGGTTGTAAGCGGGTGATCTGTTGGCACAACTCATGGCTCAATGGCGTGTTATCACCGGATTTTTTCACAATATCCAAAGTGAATTCATAGGCGGATTCCTGATCATTACAATCGATCAAACGGCTAATTAAAGCGGTTTTCAATTCAATGTCATTATGGCGGCGACGTGGTAAACCATCCCACCAACTCAATAGACCATCGACGCCTTCTTCATTCATCTTTTCATCTAGCAAGCCAGCTTCTGTGCTCACTTTTAAGTGTGCAAATTCTTCATTGCTGTACAACCCGGCATCTCTTACCGCATCTAATAGCTGATCTAATGCTTGATAAGCTTTTGAACGACTATAGATTTCTACCGCTAATTTTAAGACTTCCTTATTGCGGCCGGCCATCTCTAATAGGCTATCTACGGAACTACGAGCTGCCGGTAATTTATTTTGTTGTAACAAAATACGAGTACGCGCCAACTCAACCAATAGATTATCCGAACCGGCTAATTCCGTTGCTTCAATTAAATAACGGTTAGCAGTAAATTCATCACCTTTTTGTTGAGCAGCTTCAGCTGCTTTAATTAGATTCAACACGGGCTCATCGGAATGCTTGGCATTTTTACCAATCAGTTTTTCAGCTTTGGCATAATCCCCTTCATTCATTCGCATCAACCCTTCCAGGGTTTGACGTTGCGCTTTTACCCGTTTGCGGCGGGAAAACCAGCTATAGGTATTACCACTCAAACGCAAAAAACGACTAACCATCCATTCCAGCGCATAAATAATCGCTAATATCGCGACAAATAAAATCACTAATGTCGTCAATGACATCTCAATGATATGGTTTGTCGTCTCAATCTGCACATATCCCTGATTACCCGACAAATAAGGGCCGGCAATAAGGCCTGCAAGGAGTGCTACCATCAATAAAAGAATTCTAAACATAGCTTACTCCTTCGCTTCAGCTGCAGGCTCTTTAGCCGGTGCAGCTTCTGGCGTAACTTCCGTCGCGGTAGCACTCGGTGCTGTGGTTACGGCTGCATCTTTATCGGCTTCAATCGCGACCTTTTGTACGGTCAATGGCGCACGATTAAGGTATTTGTCTAATAAAGTCAAACTTTGCAAGTGATCCGGTACATCCACATAAATCGATTGTTCGGCTAACTCGTCAACGGATTTTAAGAAGCTTTTAGTCGCTTCATCATTGGTATCAAAATAACTTCTTATCCAAGAGGCGACAGCATCAAGAGATTGTTTATAGAGTTCGTTTTGCTGACGCGGTACCGCCATGATGGCCAATTGTAAACGCAAACGAATATTCTCACGCAAATAAATATCCTGATTTGGAGCCAGCAATTCTTTACGATCAGAACCATGTTTTGGTGAAATACGGATAAAGTGATTTAAGAACGAATTTGCGGTTTTTTCCACATTTTCCTGCCAATCATCAAGTGAATCGGACGGTTTATCGCTCTTCTCTGTATCGAAATTAACATTAAGTAACGGGAGTTCATCTACACTATTGGCCAGTTGTGATAATTTTTGCATCACTGCATTTTGGTCAACACTATCCATCGACAACAAGGTTTTTAAATCCTGTCCAATCGCCCCACGCACTTCCTGAGCCTGACTATTACTCACCTTAAGCAAGGTTTCATCCGCCAATTTTAGCAAGGATACCGCGGTCTCTACATCATTATCGAGCATTAACTTGCGTAGTGCATTATTGAGTAGAAAGTCTGCCTCAGAGAACAACCAATCAGTAGGTTGCTGTGTTTGGTTCTTCACTGCTAATTGATTGATCTGAGCCTGTAATGCAGCCAGTTCCTGTGTTTTGCTTTGAATTTGGCTTTCCACCCGACTTAACTGCTGTTGCATAGCTTTATTGGCTTCTTCTAGTGGCACTAAAACTTTTGCATCGAAAGCCGGCGTACTCGTTTGTGGAGTGGTTACCGACAGGCTACTTAATTGCTGCTGAATGCCTTCAAGCTGTTGTTGTCCCAAATAAAAGCCGGCCCCCCCAACACCCAATGCGACTAATAAAGCAAGGAGACTGAGTGCTGTACCGCTTTTTTTTACGATTGTCGTTGTACCTTGAGCTGGAGCAACGGCTTCAGGAGCAACTGAAACTGTTTCTTCTGAAGCGTTTTGCGTTTGATTTTCTTTCGCCATATCAATTCCTTATCTTTAAGGTTTAAGGGAGTGAAGTTAATTCGGTTAATTTGGTAAATAAATTGGCATTATCGGCACCTTGTGCCACTTCAACCTGTTGAAATCCGTAGCTACGAGCCAGCGCCGCAATACGCTCACTGACCGTGACTAAGCAACAGTCCAATAGCCATTGCTGCTCTTCCCGTGGAATCAATTCCAGCAAGGCCTGCAAGCTTTGCATGCTGGTCACCAGCAAAATATTCACGCCGCAACGTTGCCACAAACGGGCGGTTTCCACTGGATCCAGCTCTGTATTTTGTCGTTGATAGCATTCCAATAGTTCAACCGTTGCACCACGCTGTCTGGCAACTTCGCTAAAATATTCCCGCCCACCGTTGCCTCGTAATACCAAAATGTTCTTATCGGTTAAATCCGTCATTTCGCTCAAGGCCAATAGACCTTCGCTATTCTCGGTGACTAATGGATAATGCACCGGCTGTTGCGTTTGCTCGGTAAAATGCAAGGCAGTACGATGACCAACCGCCAAATAAAGTAAATCATTGCGCCAAGCAAAACCAATATCGCGTAATGTTTGCGCCGCAAAGTCTACTGCATTTTTAGATACAGCAAATACCATATCACCTGGTTTTAATTGGCTTAGTTGGCTTGGTAATTGAGCCAACTGGCTGCCTGGGCTAATCGTTAATAACGGTGAATGCAAGGCAACAATACCGGCACGGTTAAGTTCATCAGCCAGTTGCTGGCCGCGTTCATCGGGTCGGGTAACTAATACCGTCATTTTGGCTCCTAGCCGTAGACCTTCGCCAAAATCTGGCCGGCGCCTTGTGCCAATAACGATTCAGCAATTTGAACACCTAATTGCTCGGCTGCCGTTAGGTCACCTCGTCCCTCAGCGTGGATAATTTGCGAACCATCTAATTCGCCGACTAATGCCCGCAACCAAAGCTGTTCATTTTCAATAATGGCATAGCCGCCAATTGGTACTTGGCAACCACCTTGCAAACGACGATTCATTGCCCGTTCGGCTAACACGCAAAGTGTCGTTTGTTGATCCGCCAACGGCGCTAATAATTGTTGTACTACTAAATCATCGATACGGCATTCAATACCAACCGCGCCCTGGCCGACAGCAGGTAAGGATTGCTCCACTTCAATAAAGGAACGAATCCGCTCCGCCAAACCTAAGCGAATTAGGCCGGCCGAAGCCAAAATAATCGCATCATATTCGCCTTGATCCAATTTGCTTAAACGGGTGCCCACATTACCACGCAATGAATGCACCTGCAGATCTGGACGCAATTGTTTTAACTGACATTGACGACGCAAGCTCGAAGTGCCAACCACCGCACCGGCCGGTAAATCGGCTAATGCGGCATATTTATTAGAAACAAAAGCATCTCGCGGATCTTCGCGTCGACAAATCACGCTCAGCCCAAGTCCCTGTGGAAACTCCATCGGCACATCTTTCATCGAATGCACCGCAATATCCGCACGACCATCAAGTAACGCAGCTTCCAATTCTTTCACAAATAATCCTTTGCCACCGATTTTGGCGAGTGGCGAATCTAAAATTACATCGCCTTTCGTCACCATCGGCACTAGCTCTACGCGTAGTCCTGGATGCAGGGTTTCCAACTGATGTTTTACGAAATTAGCCTGCCATAGGGCCAATGGACTTTGTCGGGTAGCAATTTTTAAAAGGTTATTTTGTAACATAAATAAGTTCAATAAATACAAGTGTCGCTATGCTATCATTTTGCGCAGGAAAAGTCAGGTATATTAAGCAAATTCAGGCATTACGCCAAATTTTTAACAAGGTGGAAAAAATGAAAATTGCGATTTATTGTGGTGGTGAAATTCAGCTCACTAACATGCACTTTGATTACTATGTTGGTGTCGATCGTGGCTGTTTGGCTGTCCTTGCGGCCCAACATCCGTTGCACCTTGCTGTAGGAGATTTTGATTCGGTAACATCTGCACAATTACAACAAATCAAACAAGCCGCACAAACCCTCATACTGGCGCCAAGCGAAAAAGACGATAGCGATAGCGAATTGGCGCTGAAAGCTGTATTTGCCCGTTATCCACTTGCGGAAGTGACATTATTTGGCGCCTTAGGCGGTCGCTTAGATCACAGCCTAGTCAATCTATTTCTGCCTTCTAATCCCGATTTAGCACCATTTATGCGACAAATTACGTTACACGATGAACAAAATATGGTGTGTTTTTATCCCGCAGGCGAGCATTGGATCGAGCAAGATCCGACAATACACTATATCGCCTTTTTGGCCGAAGGCGGGCGCTTGGCAATTACCCAGGCTAAATATGAACTTACGCCGGCCAATTACTTTCCGCGCAAAATCTATGCTAGTAATGAATTTCTCGATAAACCGATTCGACTTGAAGTGGATAGCGGTTATGCCGTTGTTATCCAATCACGGGACTAAGATGTCACATTTTTAAACCCTTTTAAAGCAACCACAATAAAATCAATAACTTACATTCGATTTTAAGTAAAACTTTTATTTTCATGAGGGCGTTTGGATGTCACATTTGATGCAATAAAAAAGGCGTACCTCATTGGCACGCCCTTTAGTATCGAAGGATTAGAGAATAAAACGGCTTAAATCTTCATTTTCCACCACATCGCCCAAGGCTTCGGTAACATAAGCTGCATCAATCATCACGGTTTGACCATCCATTTCGCTGGCATCAAAGGAAATTTTATCCATTAACCGCTCCATCACCGTATGTAAACGACGAGCACCGATATTTTCGGTTTTTTCATTCACACGGAATGCCGCTTCAGCAATTTTCTTCACGGCATCAGCGGAGAATTCAATATTCACCCCTTCGGTTCCCATTAGTGCTTTGTATTGCTCAGTGAGGGATGCATTTGGTTCGGTCAGAATGCGTTCAAAATCCGCTGCGGTTAACGCTGCAAGCTCCACGCGAATCGGCAAACGCCCCTGTAATTCCGGAATCAAATCCGATGGACGAGCCACTTGGAATGCCCCTGATGCAATAAATAAAATATGGTCGGTTTTAACCATGCCATGGCGGGTCGTTACCGTGGAGCCTTCAATCAACGGAAGCAAGTCACGTTGTACCCCTTCGCGCGACACATCGGCACCGCCATACTCGCCTTTTTTACAGATTTTATCGATCTCATCAATGAACACGATACCATTTTGCTCTACCGCATCGATGGTTTTTTGTTTCAGTTCTTCCGGATTGATAAATTTGGCAGCCTCTTCATCAATCAATACCTTCAACGCATCTTTGATTTTCATTCGGCGTTTTTGGGTTTTATCCGAATTCATATTTTGGAACACGGACTGCAATTGACCGACCATATCATCCATTCCCGGAGGAGCCATAATTTCGATGCCCATTGGCAACACGCTGACATCAATTTCAATTTCCTTATCATCCAACTGGCCTTCACGAAGTTTTTTGCGGAATGCCTGGCGGGTCGGCGTGTTACTTTCAAAGGTTTCAGCATTTCCCCATTGATCCTTCGGTGGTGGTAATAACGCATCCAAAATACGATCTTCAGCTAAATCCTCCGCCATCACTCGATTTTTGGCAATTTCCTGCTGACGCACAAATTTCATGGCACTATCGGTTAAATCGCGAATAATTGAATCCACTTCTTTACCAACATAACCTACTTCAGTGAATTTGGTCGCTTCCACTTTAATAAAAGGCGCATTCGCCAATTTAGCTAAACGGCGGGCAATTTCGGTTTTACCTACACCGGTTGGGCCGATCATTAAAATATTCTTTGGTGTCACTTCGTGGCGCAGCGGTTCTTGCAACTGCATACGTCGCCACCGATTACGCAAGGCAATCGCAACCGCTCGTTTTGCTTCTTTTTGGCCAATAATATGTTTATCCAATTCCGATACAATTTCTCTTGGGGTCATTTCAGACATAATTTTTCCTTATTATAACTAGGCCGCCATTTTTAAGACGACAACACCACTAACAATTAATAATGCACCAATAACCCGCCAAAAGGTGAGCGGATCTTGATAGCACAGTACGCCGACAATAAAGGCTCCCGCTGCACCAATTCCTGTCCATACACCATAAGCGGTCCCCATCGGGATAGTACGTTGTGCCAACCACAATAATACACCGCTACCCAACATAAATATTATGGCAATCACAATACCGGAAATCCGAGTATCTGGATTATCTGCCATTTTCAACCCAATCGGCCAACCAATTTCCAGCAAACCTGCAAGAATTAAGCAAAGCCAAGCCATTAAGGCAATTCCTCAATGGTGAAATTAGTATTGGTAAACACGCAAATATCACCGGCAATTTGCAGGGATTTCTCGACAATCTCACGGGCCGATAAATCGGTATTTTGCACCAACGCACGGGCTGCCGACAGTGCATAATTGCCCCCAGAACCAATGGCTAAGATTTGATCTTCTTCCGGCTGTACCACATCTCCGATACCGGTAATGATTAAACTTTCTTTTTCATCGGCGACAATCAGCATCGCTTCTAATTTACGTAACGCACGGTCAGTACGCCAATCTTTAGCCAATTCCACCGCGGCTTTAAGCAAGTGTCCTTGGTGTAATTCCAATTTGCGTTCAAACAATTCAAACAACGTAAACGCATCGGCGGTACCACCGGCAAATCCGGCCAATACTTTGCCATTGTAAAGACGACGCACTTTACGAGCGTTGCCCTTCATTACCGTATTACCTAATGAAACCTGACCATCGCCGCCGACCACAACTTGGCCGTTACGACGCACACTGACGATTGTTGTCATCTTGCTATCCTTTTTGAAAAAAATTTGTTTCTTATATTGGGCTAAAAAAAATATCTTCAATGCAAAAAAATAAAAAAGTGCGATTTTAGTCGCACTTTTTTGCCTTTCTCATCAACAAAAGACGCCGTCCTCAAGGAGCGCTTGCTGAATCAACATTAGTTTTTCTCTAGATCAAGATCCGCTTTATATTCAATTTTACCCTTATCTTTTAATTCTATAGAGACATCCAACTCCTGATCGCCACGTTCAAATTTTAAATCAGCATCATCATGCTTAATTTTGGATTCTTCCACGCGAAAACCTTGGCGTTTGGCATGGCTGATCACTTTTTTAGCTAATGCAGGAACACTGATATCTCTGTCATGCAAGCGGAATTCTGCTTCAAATTCACCGCCACCTTTACGCTCTGCTTTCACCACTTTGGCGGCATGCGGATAATAAATCTCATGCGGGATTGGTGCGGCAAATGAGTTTGCAGAAAAAGCGGCAAATGCCAAGGCGGTTAAAGCTAATTTTGCATTTAATTTCATACTAATGACCTTATAAAAACACATTCATATTGAATGCGCCCTTTTGAGGATGAACACGCCAAAAAGTTCAAGGCTATGCTAAAATCGCGCAAAATTTTTATCCGGAATAATCTATGTTAGCACTTCCTCCCATAACTCTTTATGTGTTTATCGGCGCATTGGGCGTTATTTGTTTGTTACTCCTGTTTTTTCTCTCGCGTCGTGGCCGCGAAGCCGCGCTCTGGCAAGAGCAGCTGCAAAACCAAATCAAAGATTACAATCTGTTGGTCGAACGTTTTGATCTTTTAGGAGCTGAAAAAAACAGCTTGGAACAACAAAAAATTAAAGCCGAAACCCAAACTGAAGGTTTACAAATTCGTCTTAATGAGCGTGATGAAAAAATCACCTATCTACAACAGGAATTGGATGAGGAACAACGTCGCCATGATGTAGCAGTTGGCCAACTAAACCAACTAAAGGAGCGCATCGGTATCGCTACAACCCAAGCGGAGAATTTGCAAAACCAATTGCAACAAAGCCAGCTACAGCTGGAACGCAAAGAAACCGCACATCAACAAACGCTGCAACAGGCCATCTCATTGGAACAGCAATTAACCGAGCTGAAAACCCGTTTGACGGAAAAAGAACTGCACTTTGCCGAACAGCAACAAGCCTTTAGCGAATCCAAACAACAACTCACCACAGAGTTTCAAAATCTGGCCAATCGTATATTGGAAGAAAAAAGTCGCAGTTTTAACCAAACCAATCAAAATGCCTTGGAAACGCTTCTCAAGCCGTTTCGGGAACAAATTGACGGTTTTCAAAAGCGGGTAAACGAAATTCATTCGGAATCCCTCAAGGGCAATGCCGGCTTAGAAGCGGAAATTAAAAAAGTATTGGAAATTGGCATAAGCATGTCGCAAGAGGCAAATAACCTCACATCAGCCCTAAAAGGAGAAAAGAAAACGTTGGGTAATTGGGGGGAAGTACAATTGGAGCGAACGCTACAATTAGCCGGCTTGATGGAAGATGTGCATTACAGTGCACAAGCTCATTTTAAGGATCAGGCCGGAGGGCGTAATTATCCGGATTTTGTGGTGCATTTACCCGATGATAAACAATTAATTATCGACAGCAAAATGTCCTTGGTCGCCTATGAAAATGCAGTCAGTGCCAACGATGAACAAACGGCGCAACAATATCTACGTGAGCACATCAAAGCCTTAAAGGCCCATATCGAGGATTTGTCACGCAAGGATTATAGCAACCTCATTGGCATCAAAAGCCCGAATTTTGTATTGATGTTTATCGCCGTTGAGCCGGCCTATATAGAAGCACTCAAGGCTGACCCGAGCCTATTCGCCTATGGTTATGAACGCAATGTGGTAATGGTCTCACATACCACCTTAATGCCAATTTTACGTACCGTCGCCAATTTGTGGCGAATTGAACGGGGCAACGAAGAAGCTAAAGAAATTGCCGATCGAGCCGGTGAAATCTATAACCAAATTTGCTTGGTTGCTGAACGTTTAAGTAAACTGGGTAATACGTTAGTGACCGCCACCAACCAATATAACGGAGCGGTCACCGCACTGGCCGGGCAACAGGGCTTAGCAGGCAAAGCGGAGCGCTTTAAGGAGCTTTCTGCCAAAGCCAACAAAAATATGCCGGCCTTAGAACCATTAAGTAACGAAGTGGACTTAGCCCGCCTATCCACATTGGATACGAATAACGCCTCTTGATTATTGCTATTTAGTGAAAAACTGATATTTTTCCGCCCCTTTTTTATTTTCTACGCTGTGGGGGCGCAATGTCACAAGAAGTGAAAACCATCGATCCGATGGAAAAATATAACCAACAATCTAATGTTTTAAGTAAGATCATTTTTGCCAGCCGCTGGTTGCAGGTACCCATTTATTTGGGGCTGATTGTGGTACAAGGGGTATATGCCTATAAGTTCATGAAAAGCTTGTGGTACTTGCTGACCAACGTAAATGAAATGGATGCCGATACGATTATGCTCACCGTGCTCAATCTGATTGACGTGGTGATGATTGCCAACCTGTTGGTCATGGTCACCTTAGGCGGCTATGAGATTTTTGTGTCTAAACTGCGTACCCGCAATCATCCGGATCAGCCTGAATGGATGAGCCATGTCAATGCCACCGTATTGAAGGTCAAACTCTCTATGTCGATCATCAGTATTTCATCGATTCACTTGCTGCAAACCTTTGTGAATGCTGCGAAAGTTTCAGAAAAAACCATCATGTGGGAAGTGATTATTCACTTTGCTTTTCTGATTTCTGCCATTGCGATGGCCTACACCGACAAAATCCTCTACAGCACAAGCCATAAAAGTCATTAAGTATAAAAAAGACCAAGGCCGCCGGCCTTGGTCTAAAAATGTCACATTTAATTCAGGATTTTTAAACACTCATAATAAAATCAATGGCTTACGCAACATTTCAGCTAAAACCTTTAAAAACAGAGGGGCGTTTTAATGTCACATTTGCCGTTATTCTTGATGTTTAAATTTTAGTAGATCACGGCGTTCTTTCTTATTTGGCCGGCGATCGGGATGTGGCATTGATAACGCATTATTTTTACGCGCCCAAGCCAATTCTTCACGTTTTTTCACGCTTTGTGTAGTTTCCCGATAAAGCAACTGCGCTTCCGGTGCTCCACGGCGCTGATCGCTTAAGGCGATGACTTCTACTTCTTTTTCATCATTGCCTTGGCGTAATTTAATACTTGCCCCAATCTCCACAATTTTACTCACCTTAGCGCGCTGACCGTTATAGTGTACCTTTCCCCCCTCAATCATGGCCTTGGCGATACTGCGGGTTTTATAAAAACGAGCCGCCCACAACCACTTATCGAGGCGGACTTCTTTCTCATTGCTGGAATTTTGATTCATGCGCTTTCCTATCTTGCCGATTTGGTGTTATAACGATGCCAATTTGGCTTCATTATAGGAAAAAAATCATGAAGAAATCGACCCCACCGAGCATTTTAGCCATTCGTACGGTGGCAAAATCCCATTTATTTGAGATTCAGGCAGTAGATTTACGCTTCAGCAATGGCATTGAACGCACCTATGAGCGCTTTCGTCCATTCAACCGTGATTCGGTCATGGCAATCGCCATTGATGGTGCTGACTTGCTGTTGGTACGCGAATACGCAATGGGCACCGAACAATACGAATTGGGTTTTGTTAAAGGCGCGATGGATGTAGGGGAAACTCCGGCACAAAGTGCCAATCGTGAATTGCAGGAAGAAATCGGTGTAGGGGCGCACAAATGGACTCATCTACGCACCCTGAAAATTAACCCGCAAATCATGGGACACAACATGCACGTGTTATTGGGGGAAGATTTATATTCCAACCAACTTGAGGGGGATGAACCGGAACCTTTGGATATCGTACGTTATCCATTAGCACACCTTGAAGAATTATTACTTGACGGTACATTTAATGAGGCTCGAAATTTAGCAGCTCTTTATACCCTACGCGATTTTTTAAAAAAACATCAATAAATGAATAAAAATTTAAATAAATTTTAATTTTATTCATTTATTTATCGTTTAAAACTTGAATTATTATGCTTTTTTTGTCAATGTGCAGACCTTTTTTCAACCCTCACTAGGAAAATTTATGCCGCATAATAATTTAAAGGAACTGACATTTCGCGGAATGTTTCTCGGGGCGTTAATTACGGTAATTTTTACCGCCTCTAACGTCTATTTAGGCCTTAAGGTAGGAATGACCTTTGCGTCTTCCATTCCAGCTGCCGTGATTTCCATGGCAATTTTAAAATTCTTCAAAGACTCCAGCATCTTAGAAAATAACATGGTACAAACCCAAGCCTCATCGGCCGGGACATTATCTTCCGTTATTTTCGTATTGCCGGGCCTGTTAATGATGGGCTATTGGCAGGAGTTTCCATTCTGGCAAACCGTGCTTATTTGTGCCTCCGGTGGTACTTTGGGCGTATTGTTTACCATTCCATTGCGTCGTGCGATGGTGGTAAATAGTGACCTACCTTACCCTGAAGGTGTGGCTGCAGCTGAAATCTTAAAAGCAGGTAACAATAACGAAAGTGACAGCGGCGTAAAAGATATTGCTTACGGCGGTATTTTTGCGGGAACGGTTGCGTTCTTAACTAATGCGTTACGTGTTATGTCTGATAGTGCAAGCGCATGGTTCTCTAATGGCAAAGCCGTTTTCCAATTACCTATGGGGTTCTCTCTTGCATTAGTGGGTGCGGGTTACTTAATTGGTATCGTAGGCGGTCTTGCAATGTTATTCGGGACATTCCTCGCTTGGGGTGTGGCAGTACCTTATTTTACTGCAACCGGTGATATGCCAACTGATGCTTCTATTGTTAGTTATGCCATGGCTGAATGGAAAACTAAAGTCCGCTTTATTGGTGTAGGTACCATCGGGATTGCAGCAATTTGGACCTTATTAATCCTTCTTAAGCCAATGATTGAAGGGATGGTTCATTCTTTCCGTATGTTAAAAGGCTCACAAGCAGAATCAGAACATCGCATTGATATCGACTTATCACCAAAAACTATTATTTATATTTTATTGGCGACGGTTGTGTTAATTGTGATTTCCTTATATCACTTCGTTGCAGCCGCTCCAATTTCTGCTGAGCTTGCCGTGTTATTAGTCGTGGTTTGTACTCTGCTTGCAGTGTTAATTGGCTTCTTCGTTGCGGCGGCATCCGGTTATATGGCGGGGCTTGTGGGTTCTTCTTCCAGCCCTATTTCGGGTATCGGAATCCTTTCCGTGATCGTGATTTCGCTTGTGTTAGTCACTATTGGTAAAAGCAGTGGCTTATTTGAAACCGCAGACGGTCAAAAATTCCTAACAGCGTTGACCCTTTTCACAGCCTCAATCGTATTAACTACGGCGACTATTTCAAACGATAACTTACAAGACTTAAAAACCGGTCTTTTAGTTGAAGCTACTCCTTGGAGACAACAGGTTGCGTTAATTATTGGTTGTTTCGTTGGTGCATTAGTGATTGCCCCGGTATTAGAAATTTTATACCACGCTTATGGTTTCACAGGTGCCCTACCGCGTCCGGATATGGATCCAGCACAAGCACTTTCTGCACCACAGGCCACCATTATGACAACCATCTCACAAGGTATTTTTACTAATCACCTTGAATGGACTTACATTTTAAGTGGTGTCGGCTTAGGTGTTGTGTTAATTATCGTAGATGCCGTTATGCGTAAAGCCAGCAACAGTCGTTTTGCCTTACCGGTGTTAGCGGTCGGGATTGGTATTTACTTGCCACCATCAATCAATATGCCGGTTGTCGTCGGTGCCGTAATGGCATGGTTGATTGCTCGTCATATTAAAGGCTACGCCAAACGTACCAATAATCCCGATGTGGAGAAAAAAGCTGAACGTTTCGGAACTCTTTTCGCTGCAGGTTTAATTGTCGGTGAAAGCTTAATGGGGGTGATCTTAGCCTTTATTATTGCTGCCTCAGTAACCTCAGGTGGTTCTGAAGCGCCATTAGCCTTAGCACTGGAAAACTGGGATAATATGGGCGAGTTACTCGGCCTTACCGTGTTTATCTTCGGTATCTTTATTTTCGCCTCTCGTGTATTACGTGCGAAGAAATCAAAATAGTTGATTAAAATAGGCTATCCGAGGATAGCCTATTTTTTATAGGGAAATATATGCAACAATTATCTGAACCCCTTCTTACCCAAATCCGCACACTGGCTGAAGAAGCTGGAACTCATTTAGCCCGTTTTTACCAACAAGATGTTGCCATACAAACTAAAGCGGATAATACGCCCGTTACTGAAGCTGATTTATTCGTCAGTCAATTTCTAACGGAAAAACTGACTGCACTTTTCCCTGAAATTCCGGTGCTTTCAGAGGAAAACTGCGATATTCCCTTTGCACAACGCCAAACCTGGGAAGAATATTGGTTGATAGATCCCCTTGATGGAACACAACAATTTATTGACCGTACCGATCAATTTTCTGTACTCATTACTCTTGTTAGCCAACACCAACCTGTTCTCTCCGTGATTCATGCCCCAATATTACAACTAACTTATTATGCAATGCGTGGTTTTGGTGCGTTTAAACAAACCGCCAATGAAACCATCCGCCTTACTGCCAATCATATTTCTGCCAACCGCCCATTGAAAATTGCAATCAGTGCTTCAGCTTCACAAAGCCAAACTCGTGCAACCTTAATTAATCATCAACCCTGTGAATTTATCATTATGGGATCTAGCTCATTAAAAAGTGGTTTAGTCGCAGAAGGGGCTGCTGATTGTTATATTCGCTTAGGAAACACCGGTGAATGGGATACCGCTGTGGCTGAAGTGCTGTTAGCAGAAACTAACGGTGCTATTTTGGCGCCTAATTTCCTACCATTAAGTTACAACCAGAGGGAAACACTTATTAATCCGCACTTTGTTATGGTAGGCGATAAATCCTTAAATTGGGCATCTGTCTTTCAATTTAATTGATTGGTTCGATTAGTGATTTGCGGTAGAATCCGAAACCTCTGTATTTTACTCGGAATTAACATTAAGGAACATTATGCAAACCGATAATACCTGTATTGTCATCTTTGGTGCATCGGGTGATCTTACCCACCGCAAACTCATTCCTGCACTCTATAATCTTTTCAAAATTGGCCGTCTTGGCCCCCATGTTTCTGTATTAGGCGTAGCTCGTACAGCCCTTGACGATGAGTCTTTTCGTAACAAAATGCGGGAAGCCCTATTAGGTAGCGAAGAAATCACTCCCGAAAGCTTAGATGAGTTCTGTTCCCGTCTCTACTACCAAGCGATAAACACCGCAGATGCAGCGGACTATGGGAAGTTAGTACCACGTTTAGATGAATTACATGACACATACCAAAGCGGTGGTAATACCCTGTATTACCTTTCCACTCCACCAAGCCTCTATGGTGTTATCCCTGAATGTCTGGCAGCTCATGGTTTAAACACCGAAGAATATGGTTGGAAACGTATCATCGTAGAAAAACCCTTTGGCTATGATGAAAAAACTGCCCGTAACTTGGATGTACAAATCCACCGTTTCTTTGAAGAACATCAAATTTACCGTATCGATCACTACTTAGGTAAAGAAACTGTTCAAAATCTACTCGTATTACGTTTTTCTAATGGGTGGTTTGAACCTCTGTGGAACCGTAATTTTATTGATTATGTTGAAATTACCGGAGCCGAATCTATTGGTGTAGAGGATCGCGGTGGCTATTATGATGGCTCTGGTGCAATGCGTGATATGTTCCAAAACCACCTATTGCAAGTGTTATCCATGGTTGCCATGGAACCCCCAGCAATTATCAATGCTACCTCGATGCGTGATGAAGTTGCCAAAGTAATGCACTGTTTACGTCCGTTAACTAATGAAGATCTCGAACATAATTTGGTTCTCGGTCAATACACAGCGTCGGAGATTGATGGTAAACAAGTCAAAGGTTATTTGCAGGAAAAAGGCGTACCTGCTGACTCCAACACTGAAACCTTTATGGCACTCCGTTGTGAGATTGAAAACTGGCGTTGGGCAGGGGTTCCTTTTTATGTGCGCACAGGCAAACGTTTACCCGCTCGTGTCACAGAAATTGTTATTCACTTTAAAACCACTCCACATCCGGTATTTAGCCAAAATGCACCGGAAAACAAATTGATTATCCGTATTCAACCCGATGAAGGTATTTCTATGCGTTTTGGTTTGAAAAAACCGGGTGCCGGTTTTGAAGCGAAAGAAGTCTCCATGGACTTCCGCTACGCTGACCTTGCAGGGGCTACCGTATTAACTGCCTATGAGCGTCTATTATTGGATGCCATCAAAGGTGATGCGACCCTATTTGCCCGAACTGATGCTGTGCATGCAGCATGGCGTTTTGTTCAACCAATTTTGGACTACAAAGCCCAAGGCGGTCGAATCTATGAATATGAAGCCGGCACTTGGGGACCAACAGCAGCCGATAAGCTGATCGCCAAAAGCGGGCGAGTATGGCGCCGTCCAAGCGGAAAAATGAAAAAGAAAATTTAACCGAATAGGTGTCATGAATGAACAGGGCGGACGCTGTCCGCCTTAATAATAAATAAAAACTGACGAATCATATCTCGTCTTGCGGAACACACCATGAACTACATTAGCTTTCCTAGCGCGCAAAATGCCGTTGAAAAAATCGCGCAAGAATTTGTAATTTATAGCCAACTTAACCACCCGGTGCACATCTCTCTCTCCGGCGGTTCAACGCCAAAACTACTTTTTAAAACCCTTGCCCAAACTCCCTATGCTGAGCAAATCAACTGGAAAAATCTACATTTTTGGTGGGGAGATGATCGCATGGTGATGCCGTGCGATCCTGAAAGTAATTATGGCGAAGTACAAAAGCTATTATTCGATCATATCAATATTCCGAGTGAAAACATTCATCGCATTCGCGGTGAAAATGAGCCACAAATAGAATTAAAACGCTTTACTGAAGAACTCCACAACATACTGCCAAATGGCATTTTTGATTGGATCATTTTGGGGATGGGTACTGATGGCCATACAGCCTCTCTTTTCCCACATCAAACCAACTTCGATGATGATTGCCTTGCCTTGATCGCCAAACATCCTGAAAGCGGACAGATTCGCATATCCAAAAGTGCGAAATTAATTGCCCAAGCCAAACGCATTACTTATTTGGTCACTGGTGAAAGTAAAGCCGCAATTTTGAAAGAAATCCAAACTCAAAATGCAGAACAGCTAGCGTATCCTGCAGCCAAAATCAAAGCTCAAAATGGCATCACCGAATGGTATTTAGATAAAGCCGCCGCCCAATTGTTATAACTAAGATAATTAATATGAATTTAAGAGAAAAAATCGATCAAAGCCCAATGAGCATATACCAATGGGCTATCGTTGCTATGGCCGCCATAATGAACTTCTTGGACGGCTTTGATGTATTAGCCATTGCTTTTACAGCGACTAATATTTCAAAAGATTTTGCATTAAGTAAAACGGAATTTGGGGTGCTAATTAGTGCCGGATTAGTCGGCATGGTTGTTGGCTCGATGGCCTTAGCACCGCTAGCGGATAAATTCGGACGTCGGCCGATTCTGTTACTATCTGTCGCTTTTTCGGCAATCGGCTTATGTCTTTCAGGTTTTTCCGGAAATCCGCAAATTTTAGGCGCTTCTCGCATACTGACCGGATTAGGTGTCGGTGGAATCTTAGTTGGTACAAACGTGATTACCAGCGAATATTCCTCTAAAAAGTGGCGTAGCTTTGCAATTAGTATTTATGCGGCGGGTTTTGGTATAGGCGCAATGATTGGTGGCATTATGGCCAAATCACTGCAGGCGACTTATTCTTGGCATGCCGTTTATTTTGCCGGTGCAGCCATGACATTTTTAGTCTTTATTGTTTTGCTTATCTGGTTGCCCGAATCTATCGATTACCTCAACTCCAAACAACCCTCAAATGCCAAGATCCGGCTCAATCGAATTGCCCATCGATTAGGTTTTAGCGGAGAATGGGAGTTAACCGAAAGAAATCATACTGTGCAAACCAATCTACCCATTTCCCAATTATTTGGAAAAAAATACCTACGACCAACCCTATTACTTTGGTTATCGTTTTTTGCCATTATGTTTTGTTTTTACTTTATTAGCTCATGGACACCTGCATTGTTGAAAGAAGCTGGAATGACCGTCGAGGAAAGTATTAACGTCGGTATGATGATTTCCTTAGGGGGTGCCGCGGGCTCAGTATTATATGGTCTAATTGCAAGCCGCTGGTCTGCCCGTAATGTATTAATCTTATTTACCATTGCATCTGCTATTGCTATTTTGATCTTTATCTCTGCTTCATCCAATCTCTCCTTAGCTATGGCATGTGGCGTACTGGTCGGAGCCTTAATTAATGGCTGTATCAGTGGTTTATATACCATTAATCCAGCAACCTATGATGCGGAGATCCGTAATACCGGTGTAGGTTGGGCAATTGGTGCTGGTCGTGCAGGTTCAGTATTAGCGCCGACTGTAGCAGGTATCCTGTTGGATGCAGGCTGGGAAAAGCAAACGCTATATGTTGCGGTTGCTGGCGTGATGCTAATCGCCACAATAGCTTTAGCCTTCAAAAAATCGCACGTTGAACTAAAATCCCTTTAACTATGATGGATAAAAAAGCTAATGAAGCACTTACTTTGGTTGATCCTACTCCCTGCAACAGCTCTTACAGCTCCGATTAAAGGCTTTAATAAAACCTACCAAGATTGGGATCTCATCTGTGATAATACCGGGACTTGTCATATGGCGGGATATCAAGCCGATGAAGATTTTGATCGTGCAGTTTCGCTTTTATTTACCCGAGCAGCTGGAGAAAACACGCCTATCCGTGCGAAATTAGCTTTATGGCCTTACAATAATGAAAATGATAAAGAGCTCCAACTCAGTGATACATCAGAAATTATCTTAAACGGGCAATCATTAGGAACTGTAAAAAATATGGCTGATGCTGCGAATTTAGATGTTCAACAGACTGCAGCATTATTAGCAGCATTAAAAAGTCATGCAGATATTCAAATAGTCTCCGGCGAATTCAAGGGCAAGCTATCCGATAAAGGAGCAGCGGCGGCAATGCTCAAGATGGATGAATTCCAACAACGCTTAAATACCCCCTCTGCGCTTATTCGCCAAGGTCAGGAAAAGCACGCTGTATTAGCTCCTCAAGCCGTGCCACAAATTAATGCTATTCGAGTAAACCCGCAAAAAACCACCACATTAGAGCCTGGTAATAAGCAGTTTAATGCTATTTTAGCTCTTTTACGTCAAAGCAATGGAATCAATGAAAACGCGGAAGATTATTGCTATGTTCTTCATGATAAAGAAAGAGAGAACCTGCAAATCACTCTTTATCCGTTAACCCAAGGTAAAGTCTTAGCTGAAACTCTTTGCTGGTTAGGCGCTTATCAAAGCGGTAATTATTATGCAGTCATGGATGAAAAACTGAGTAAGGTAGAACAGGTATTAGCCAACCAGTATGAATATGCAGATTATGATGAAAAGACACATGGTTTTCTCGTATCCGGCTCATTTAAAGGCCGTGGCATTGGTGATTGTTGGAGCGGACAAGAAGCAATATGGAATGGTAAAATCTTCATTCGAACCAAGGAATGGACTACCGGTTCCTGCAAGGGATTTACCGGCGGAGCATGGCAACTGCCGATCTTTGAAAGCAATATTAAAGTGAAATAATCGGTTAATCTCGAATTCAAGACCATACAACTATTCATGTATGACAAATAACTCACTATAAAATAAATCGCTTTTACCTTAGGAGAATCTCTAATGAAACGCTTATTCTGGTTAGCCCAGCTACCTGTAGTTGCTTTCGCTACACCGCTTGATGGGTTTGAAAAGACTTACCAAGACTGGGATTTAGTCTGTGATAATACCGGGACTTGCCGTATGGCGGGATATCAAGCCGAGAACACTCCCGATCATATAATCTCTCTTTTATTTACCCGAGCAGCTGGCGAAAACACGCCTATCCGTGCGCAATTTGCTTTGTGGCCTTACAATAATGAAAGTGATAAACAGCTCAAATTCGAAGAAACATCGGAAATTATCTTAAATGGACAATCCTTAGGAACTGTACAAAACTTGTCGGACTATACTACGGCGGAATTAAATAACAAACAAACTACTGCGTTATTAACGGCATTAAAAACTCATGCAGATATTCAGGTAGTCTCCGGTGAGTTTAAAGGCAAGCTATCCGATAAAGGAGCTACTGCAGCAATGCTCAAGATGGATGAATTCCAACAACGCTTAAATACCCCCTCTGCGCTCATTCGCCAAGGTCAAGAAAAACACGCCGTATTAGCGCCTCAAGCAGTACCGCAAGTTAAGGCTGTTCGAATCAATCACCGCAAAACAATTGAATTGAAGCAAGGTGAAAAAAAATTTGCTGAAGTATTGGCATTATTACGTGAAAGCGACGATCCAAATAGCGCCTGCAGTGACCTACATAGCGATACAGAGCTCGATGGACAAATTACCCTTTATCCATTAACTAACGGTAAAGTCTTGGCAGGAACGATTTGTGTACTCGGCGCTTATCAAGGCACTGTTTATTATGCCATCATGAACAATAAGCTAAACAAAGTAGAACAGGTCTGGGATAGCGAATATAACTATGCCGGTTATGATAAGAAAACCCATGCTTTAATGCTGACCGGAACCTTTAAGGCTCGTGGCATCGGGGATTGCTGGGCAGGTCAAGAAGCAGTATGGAATGGCGAACGCTTCATCCGCACAAAAGAATATACCACTGGTTCCTGTAAAGGATTTGCCGGGGGGGCGTGGCAGTTGCCGATTTTCGTGAGTAATATCAAAGTAAAATAATTTATTTTATCTTTAATATCATGGAGCGTAGGTGTGACAATGATCAACTATAAAATTAATGAGCCGATTTCCGTCAAACAATTTACAGAATTGCTCAATAAAACAACCCTAGGTGCACGCCGTCCGTTAGAGGATGAAAAACGTGTCGCGGCAATGTTGCATCATGCTGATTTATTAGTCACCGCTTGGGATGATGAACAATTAGTGGGTGTGGCGCGTTCCGTGACGGATTTTGCCTATTGCTGTTATTTATCTGATTTAGCGGTTGATGAACAATATCAAAAACAAGGTATCGGCTTGCAGTTAATTGAATACACTAAACAAGCCTTACATCCACAAGCCAAAATTGTGCTTTTATCTGCTCCACAAGCAGTGGATTATTATCCGCATATTGGATTTACTCAGCATATGAGTGCATGGACGAAGAGTTAATTTATTAGAATGATATGGAGACAAAAATGAAAAAACTGTTTGTACTACTTACTTCAACGTTGTTATTTGCTTGTTCATCTGGTCCATCTTTAGATCAATTAGCAGCACAAATGCCAAAAGATAATCGCTCAGTAATGCTTCAAGTTCCTGAAGCAGGGAACCCAGTTTCAAATGGAATGCTTGTGGCAACGATTAGAACCGCAGGTGGAACTTCAGGAAAACGACTCGCATCTCTTTTAGCTACAGATAATTTACACATCGGAATTGCAGGGAACAGTCAATCTGTGAATAAAGCAGTTGCTATGTATGGACTAAATAATGCAGAAAAGGTCGGTCAGGATGTATCTTTATACCTTGTTGGAGATAGTGAAAGTGATAAAGCAGATCTAGAAAAAGCCGCAAAAGCGAAAAATGTTGAAATACATTACATTATGCAAAAATAAGATATAGATACATTAGATGCGGAGTGACTTTAATGTTGAATTTAGATGATAAAAAATTTGTTGCGGTTGAAAACACCTCAAATGGTGAGGTGAGTAGCCAAACAGAATTTCATTACCATCAACAAGGTAAAATGATTTGGGCCGAATATGGTGGCGGTGAAATTTTAAAAGGCTTTTTAATTGGGAAATGGATTGACGATACTCAAATTGAATTTACGTATCAACATTTAAATCAATCTCTAGAAAATCGTTTGGGGCGTTGTTGTACCACATTTTCTTTAAAAGAAAGTAAACTCGTCGGCCATGAAAAATGGCAGTGGCTAGACACGTTAGAACAAGGCAGCTCTTTAATTAGAGAAATTTAAAAGAAGTTTTGCTGTAGAATATCTGAAACAAGGTATCATCTTGCAGTCGGTTGAACACACTAAACAAGCCTTACATCCACAAGCCAAAATCGTGCTGTTATCAGCTCCACAAGCCGTGGATTATTATCCGCATATTGGATTTACGCAACATATGGGTGCATGGACGAAGAGTTAATTTAATTGTATAAGGGAAACCTTGATGTCTACAACACAGCTTGAAAATGCGAAAAAAATTATTGATGATAATTATGAAGAAAATCCTAATAGTTTTTTACACGACTTTTGTCACAATTCTTTTTTTAGCAGAGAAAAATTCGAAGAATATTTAGATGCTATCGGCTATCTGATTGCTGTTGATTATCAAAGATATAAATTTGATAGAGTAAAGTTAGTTCAGATAAATGATATACAAGCTCAAATTTTAATTTATTTGGGATACCACAAAGATCCTTCAGATGTTATTTTTATTGAAAACTTACCTGAATATATAAATGAAGGAATTATTACTCCTTTGCGGGAAAGAACAAATAGCTATAATTCTGGATTTTTTAATAGAGATGTTTTTGATTATATTATAAAAAATAAACATAAATAGTTTGTATCTTAAGGTGGGATTTATTCCACTATTAACTATTTAAAAATAACGGTGGGATAATCCCCCGCCCTACAACAGGAGAAAACAATGTCAGTAAAAGGCGACATCGGTGTTATCGGCTTAGCCGTAATGGGGCAAAACCTCATTTTAAATATGAATGATCATGGCTTTAAAGTCGTGGCATATAACCGTACCACTTCAAAAGTGGATGAATTTTTACAAGGTGCGGCAAAAGGCACCAATATTATCGGCGCATACTCTTTAGAAGATTTAGCATCTAAATTAGAGAAACCACGTAAAGTGATGTTAATGGTGCGCGCGGGTGATGTGGTGGATCAATTCATTGATGCTTTATTGCCACATTTAGAAGAAGGCGACATCATTATCGATGGCGGTAACTCAAACTATCCGGACACAAATCGTCGTGTAAAAGCATTGGCCGAAAAAGGCATCCGCTTTATCGGTACCGGTGTTTCCGGTGGTGAAGAAGGCGCGCGCCATGGGCCATCTATCATGCCAGGTGGTAACCATGAAGCATGGCCATTCGTGAAACCAATTCTACAGGCAATTTCAGCTAAAACCGACAAAGGCGAAGCGTGCTGTGATTGGGTCGGCCAAGACGGTGCTGGCCATTTCGTGAAAATGGTACATAACGGTATCGAATATGGAGACATGCAATTAATTTGCGAAGCCTACCAATTCTTAAAAGAGGGTGTAGGATTATCCGATGATGAACTCGAAGCCACCTTTAAAGCATGGCGTAATACCGAGTTAGATAGTTACTTGATCGATATCACTGCGGACATTCTTGGTTACAAAGATGAAGACGGCAACCGCCTGGTGGATAAAATCTTAGATACAGCCGGACAAAAAGGTACCGGTAAATGGACCGGTATCAATGCCCTTGATTTCGGTATTCCGTTGACCTTAATCACCGAGTCCGTATTTGCCCGTTGCGTATCCGCATTTAAAGAGCAACGTGTTGCCGCAAGCCAATTATTCGCTAAAACTGTGGGCAAAGTGGAAGGTGATAAAGCAGTATGGATCGAAGCTGTACGCAAGGCCTTATTAGCATCCAAAATTATCTCTTATGCACAAGGCTTTATGTTGATTCGTGAAGCATCTGAAAACTTCAACTGGAACATTAATTACGGCAACACCGCTCTATTATGGCGTGAAGGCTGTATTATCCGCAGCCGTTTCTTAGGCAACATTCGTGATGCGTATGAAGCGAACCCGGATTTAATCTTCTTAGGTTCCGACAGCTACTTCAAAGGCATTTTAGAAAACGCCATGGGCGAATGGCGCAAAGTGGTGGCAAAATCCATCGAAGTGGGCATTCCAATGCCTTGTATGGCATCAGCGATTACCTTCTTAGATGGCTACACTTCAGCACGTTTACCGGCAAACTTATTGCAAGCGCAACGTGACTACTTCGGCGCGCACACTTACGAACGCACCGACAAACCACGCGGCGAATTCTTCCACACTAACTGGACAGGTCGTGGCGGTAATACTGCATCCACTACCTATGATGTGTAACAAAGTCATCGTATAAACCAAACCGCATTTCTTGGCGTTCAGGAAATGCGGTTTTCTTTTGCCCGACACGCCTCCACAAACGCCCCCTCGATTTATAGAGTCTTTCTAAAAACAACACGTAACCCATTGATTTTATTAGAGTTGATTTAAGAATGGGGATAAAAGCAGTTAATTGCAAAAATTCGGCGGCACAAGAGCCTTGTAAAAGGCCTATAATACGTAAACTGATGCAGCATGATTTATTTTTAGCATTTTGGAGTCCCAATGTTATCGAAAGCACGTTTACAGCATATCGCGGAAATGGAAGAGATTTTGAATCAGTCGGAAACCTTTTTAGCCGAAGCCGAACAATTCTTACAAAAATGGCTAGATTTCTTACCCCAAATGGAAGCCTTAGAGGCTTACTATTTTGACGGGAATTGGCGAGAAGATTTTGATGCCTATGAACAAGGTGAGATCCCATCCGATTTTCCTTGTGGCGTGTTGGGTGAAGATCCCGTGTTTAATGCCAGCGTAACTCAACGTAGTCTGGCCGTAGAATATCTCAAGTTGGTTGCCAGAATTTTAGATAACAAATAGCTTGCCATGCTATGTAATCTCAGATGATTACTCAGTTATCTCAAATTCTCCTTTTTGTTGGATGAGGTGGTGCATTGCCTCGGCTTGCACCACTAACCTGCCCCTTGCCCCCTATCATTCGCTTAAACCGTTTCTTCCGGCAAAGTTGTATTGTTGCCTTATAGTACAGTATTTCTGTTCATTAATTATCCATTTTATATAGTCCCTCCAAATGGAACCTAGCTGGTAATTTGCGCCAGATCACAAAAATAAGAACCATTCTTATTTTTATCTACATTTCTATTCATTTCTTTTTTACAATCTCGGCACAATTTTTTTGATTATTAAAGGATGCTAAACATGAAAAACAATACAATCCTGCTAGCGGCTTACAAGCTATTACCGATAACTATTTGCTTATCAAGCGCCAATATGGCATTAGCTGAAGAAAAATTAGATGAAATCCAAGTGCAGGGTGAGGTTGATACAACCCGTCAAACACAAACTGCCGTTATTCATAAAAACACAGAGACCATTCAAAAAGAGCTCATCAGAGATACCCGTGATTTAGTGCGCTATACCACCGATGTTGGGATTAGTGACAATGGACGGTTCCTAAAAGGTTTTTCCATCCGGGGAGTTGAAGGAAACCGAGTTGGGATTAGTGTCGATGGTGTGAATTTACCGGATAGCGAAGAGAATTCACTTTATTCACGTTATGGAAACTTTAACTCCTCACGTTTGAGTATTGATTCAGAGTTAGTCAGAGATATTGACATCATTCGTGGTTCAGATGCACTTAATTCCGGTAGTGGTGCTTTAGGTGGTAGCGTTAATTACCGGACTGCAGAAGCTCAGGACATTGTTAAACCTAATAATAAATTTGGCGCTTTATTACGCGGTGGATATGCCAGCAAAAATAGTGAATGGGTTAGAACTATCGGCGTTGGATATGTCGGCGATAAAGTAGATGCTATTTTAATGTATTCACAACGTACAGGCCATGAACTGAAAAGTAGAGGAGATGGTCCTTACTTCTACACCACCAAAAGCCAACATCCAGATCCGGTTACCTCTCGCTTTCATAGCTATTTAGCGAAACTTGGCTATCAGCTTACTCCCCATCATAAGATCGGTGTTGGTATTAACGGACAGCAAGGTAGCCGATATGTGGATGAACGTAGCTATACCTCTTTTGGAAGTGCTTGGCGCGAAGCTGACGACCAGAGTAAACGTATCAATGTCAACGCATATTATCTCTATACACCGGACTCTAAATACTTAGCATTTAGTAAATTCGATGTTGATTACCAAAAAACAGATTTAGCTGCTGTTAACTATAAAGGCCTACGGCACTGGCGAACAAATGAGAAACAATTGGGTGAAGTTTTCGATCGTCGGATGAAAACTGAATTTAAACGAGCCTCTGCTGAGTTAGAAAGTATGCCGTTTAATTGGGGTGGCGAACATGTTTTATCTTTTAAAACATATGCTAGTGAACGGGTATTTAGAAATATTAACCATGACACCAATGAATATGGATTGGACGAATGGTATACCATTCAACGACCTGTAAAAACCAAAATGTACGGAGCGTCATTAAAAGATCAAATCACATGGCGTCCTCATTTCGAAAGCGGTTGGAAACCAATATTTTCTGCCAATATTGGCACTCGTTACGATTACGCCAAACTTTCGCCAAAAGGTTTAAATGCACCTTGTAGCAAAGCTTGTTTAGCTGAAGGTGAACCTGCACAAAGTAGTTTCTCAAATTGGAGTGGTTTTCTTGGTCTAGATATCCAAACAACAGATACTTGGAAATTTGGTTATCAACTCAGTACAGGCTATCGAATTCCTACTGCCACAGAGTTGTATTTCAGCTTTACCAATGCATACGGTACATGGAAATCTAATCCTGGATTGAAGTCAGAGCGTAGTGTCAATCATACTCTTTTTGCTAAAGCACAAAATGAAAAAGGTATGCTTGATATTAATCTATATCAGACCCGTTATCGGAATTTCTTATTTGAACAAGAAAGTATTATTGAACAAACGCAGTATGGACGGACTTACCAAACACCAATGCAGCAGATGGTCAATGTTGATAATGCTCGAGTAACCGGTATTGAGGTAAAAGGAAACCTCAATTTGGATATGGTTCTTCCAGCACCTAAAGGTTTAAAACTATATGGTGCATTGGGTTATAGCAAAGGCAAATTATCAAATTCAACCAACCTGCTTTCAATTCAACCACTAAAAGCGGTTTTAGGGCTTGATTATGAAGATCCGGATGGTAAATGGGGAATCTTTAGCAGACTAACCTACTTAGGCGGTAAAAAAGCAAAAGATGCCAAAACCCTTGAAATTAACAAGCGTTGTCTAGTATGGACTTATGACCCTTGGTTCGGTAGAGACATTTGTTCAAAAGAAGAGTTATATCAATCTGTAGATAACTATAAATACCTTAATAAATCTGCCTACGTATTCGATTTATTCGGTTTTTATAAAGTCACAAAAGATATTACATTAAGAGCAGGTGTGTATAACCTATTTAATGAAAAATATCATACTTGGGACGCATTGCGTGGCATCAATGCACATAGCACCACAAATAATATTGATGAAAAAGGATTGGGTCTTGAACGCTACTACGCGCCAGGACGTAATTATTCCGCATCAATTGAGATCCGTTTCTAACCTATAACCTTCATAAAAAAATAGACCGCCTTAAAATGGCGGTCTACTTTTTATCTTTAAGACTAGTAGCTTGAGTTAATCAAAACTTCTTCACCGTAGCCACCTAGAGTTGGCATTGGCTGATAAGTCGAATTAGCTGCGCGCATTAAACGAATGCCACGAATTCCTGCTTCTTTAGCCGCTAAGATATCATCATCACTATCTCCGTAGTGAATGGTCACTTTGTGTTCAATAATTGCCGGTGTTTTATTGTATTTCGTTGTGCGATCACGTCCGCCCATAAATTCAACCGGATGAATATCTTTGATATTAAAGTTTTTTTGTAAAACTGGTGTCACACCATCTTTATTACCCGCAGTACGGCCAGTAATAAAGTAAATTTGGTCGCCACGTTCTTGGTGCATATTAATTAAGTCCACAGCAATTTGTTTTGGAATAGAATATTCATCACAACCGGCATTTACTTCATTCCAGAAGTCTTGATTTTTTAAGTAATCCTGTTTTCCTGGTGAATACTTTTGTTGTCCATGGAAGAAACAAGCACTAGTAAACATAACGGTATCATCGATATCAAAGCTCACGTTAATTGGAGCTTTACCTTCTAATTCCTGCTTCAATTGAGCAACAGAAATCCAATGAATTGGTTGCTCCACCAACATTTCACGAGCATTCGTACCTGGTTGTGTATAAGGCTCAGTTTTTGCAGCAAAGGCGGTAGAAAGTGAAAAGCCTAAGATTAATGAAAGGGAAAGTTGAGTTAGTTTTTTCATGTTATGTCCTTAACGGGTTAATAAATCGCGCAAAATCTTAATTCTGCTTATCATAAAAATCAACATTCAAATTTCATAAGTGAACTTTTCTTAACCAGCCTCTGTCTTAATAGCGGCCATCACGATTGATGGCCTTCTATTTTACACGGAGAGATCCTATGAAATTTATGACAAAAACACTCGCTATTTTAATGACAATCGTTGCTGTTGCCGGCTGTGAAAACATGAGTCGCAGCCAGAAAAATACCGCGGTTGGTGCTGCTATCGGTGGTACTGCCGGTTATATGCTCGGCGGTAATGCTGCAACAACTCTTGGCGGAGCTGCGCTTGGAGGTGTTATCGGTAGCCAGGTTCATAGATAATTTCTTTTCAATAAACCGCATTTATTATAATGCGGTTTATTTTTGGGTAATTCTCGAAGCAGAATTAATTAACCAAGAAAATTTCACCTTAACGTAGTAAACTAAGTAAAGTTTACTTTAAGGAGAATCCCATGAAACCCTATCTTATAGCCCCCTCAATACTTTCTGCGAATTTAGCCTGCTTAGGCGACGATGTGAAAAATGTGCTTAATGCTGGTGCTGATGTGATTCACTTTGATGTCATGGATAACCACTATGTTCCAAACTTAACATTTGGTCCTGCAGTTTGTCAGGCATTACGTGATTATGGGATCCAAGCGCCTATTGATGTGCACTTGATGGTAAAACCCGTTGATCGCATTATTCCCGATTTTGCTAAAGCCGGAGCTAATTACATCACATTTCATCCTGAAGCTTCTGAACATATTGATCGTTCATTACAGCTTATTCGCGATCATGGCTGTAAAGCCGGATTAGTGTTTAATCCAGCCACTCCTCTTAGTTATTTAGATTATGTCTTAGATAAAGTGGATGTCATTTTACTCATGTCGGTGAACCCTGGATTTGGTGGACAATCATTTATTCCATCTACATTAAATAAATTACGTCAAGCGCGTCGCTTAATTGATGAAAGCGGTTTAGATATACGTTTAGAAATTGATGGCGGCGTAAAAGTAGACAATATTGCTGAAATTGCTGCAGCCGGTGCGGACATGTTTGTTGCTGGCTCTGCTATTTTTGGCAAAACAGACTATAAACAAATTATTGATAAAATGCGTTCTGAACTCTCATCTATAAAATAAGGTTGTATATGAAAACTCAATTTAAATTAATTGGATTCGATCTGGACGGCACACTAGTAAACAGTCTTCCAGATTTAGCACTATCTGTAAATTCAGCATTAGCTGATCTTGGATTACCTCAAGCATCTGAGGAGTTGGTGCTGACTTGGATTGGCAATGGCGCCCCAGTGTTAATTGCCCGAGCATTAGATTGGGCAAAAGTTCAAACCGGTAGAGAACTCAGTGAAGCTAAAATTGAGCAAGTGAAAGAACGTTTCCATTTCCACTATGCCGAAAATCTTTGCAATATCAGTCGACTATATCCAAATGTAAAAGAAACACTCCAATATTTAAAAGAACAAGGTTACTTATTGGCTGTTGTAACAAACAAACCAACCCGACATGTTTTACCGGTATTAGAAGCATTCGGAATTGAATCATTTTTTAGTGAAATGCTAGGGGGGCAATCTCTACCTGCTATTAAGCCACACCCTGGCCCGCTCTACTATCTATGTGGAAAATTCGGACTAGAACCTCGTCAAATTCTATTTGTTGGTGATTCGAAAAACGATATCCTAGCAGCCCATTCTGCGGGATGCGCTGTCGTTGGTCTAACTTATGGTTACAACTACAATATTCCGATAGCAGAATCGAATCCAGACTGGGTTTTTGAAGATTTTGCCCAACTAAAAAATATTTTATAGCTACACTTGAATACTAAAAGCCTATCCTCACTAGATAGGCTTTTATTTGAAATAATAAAAAACCCGCTATAAAAGCGGGTTAAATATTTATAGTACTAAATTATTCAGCTGCAGCTTCAGCTACTTCTGGGCGATCAACTAACTCAATGTAAGCCATTGGAGCGTTATCGCCAGCACGGAAACCACATTTAAGAATACGGGTGTAACCACCAGCACGTTGAGCAAAACGTGGACCTAATTCATTGAATAATTTCGCAACAGTTTCAATGTTACGAGTACGAGCGAATGCTAAACGACGGTTAGCTACGCTATCTTCTTTTGCTAATGTAATCAACGGTTCAACTACACGACGTAATTCTTTAGCCTTAGGCAAAGTAGTCTTGATGATTTCATGACTAACTAACGCGCTAGCTAAATTACGAAACATCGCTTGGCGATGACTGCTATTACGGTTTAATTGACGACCACTCTTACGATGACGCATGATCCTATCCTTTTCAGAAAATCTTAACCTATGCCAAATTAGTCTTCAGCAATACTTGCTGGAGGCCAATTTTCGAGGCGCATACCAAGTGATAAACCACGAGATGCGAGCACATCCTTAATCTCTGTAAGTGATTTCTTACCAAGATTAGGTGTTTTTAATAGCTCAACTTCCGTACGTTGTACTAAATCACCGATATAGTGAATTGTTTCTGCTTTCAAGCAGTTAGCAGAACGAACTGTCAACTCTAAATCATCAACAGGGCGAAGAAGAATTGGATCAAATTCCGGTTTTTCTTCTTTAACTTCCGGCTGACGAACATCACGTAAATCAACGAATGCATCGAGTTGTTCAGCTAAAATTGTTGCTGCGCGACGAATTGCCTCTTCCGGCTCTAATGTACCGTTAGTCTCTAACTCAATTACCAACTTATCTAAGTCAGTACGCTGTTCAACACGTGCAGCCTCAACATTATAGGCAATACGGTCTACAGGGCTATAACATGCATCAACTAATAAACGACCAATTGGACGATCTTCGCTCTGCAATTGTGAGCGTGAAGATGCCGGCACATACCCTCTGCCACGCTGAACACGAATACGCATACTAATAGATGCGTTTTCATCTGTTAAGTGGCAAATCACATGGGAAGGATTAACAATTTCAACATCACCATCATGGGTAATGTCCGCTGCAACAACAGGGCCAATTCCAGATTTATTTAGAGTAAGAATAACATCATCTTTATTCTGTACTTTAACCGCTAGACCTTTAAGGTTTAAAAGAACTTCAAGAATATCCTCTTGAACGCCTTCCTTACTACTATATTCGTGTAATACGCCATCAATTTCTACTTCAGTCACAGCACAACCTGGCATTGAAGATAGAAGGATACGACGTAATGCATTACCTAGAGTATGGCCAAAACCACGCTCTAACGGTTCTAAGATCACCTTAGCATGAGTCGAGCTAATTTGCTCAATATCTACTAAGCGTGGTTTTAAAAATTCTGTAACAGAACCCTGCATTTTATCCTCTCTTTACTTTTAAGCTTAACTATTTATTATTTAGAGTAAAGCTCAACGATCAGATGTTCGTTAATGTCTGCTGATAAATCAGAACGTTCAGGAACACGTTTGAACACACCTTCCATTTTTGCAGAATCAACTTCTAACCAAGTTGGTTTTTCTCTTTGCTCTGCCAATTCTAACGATGCCTTAATACGTGCTTGCTTTTTAGATTTCTCACGAACAGCAACTACATCATTTACAGAAACTTGGAAAGATGGAATGTTTACAACACGGCCATTTACAACAATAGCTTTATGGCTCACTAACTGACGAGCCTCTGCGCGAGTTGCAGCAAATCCCATGCGATAAACAACGTTATCCAATCTACCTTCTAATAATACTAATAAATTCTCACCAGTATTACCTTTTAAACGGTTTGCCTCTTTATAATAGTTACGGAATTGACGCTCTAAGATACCATAGATACGACGAACTTTTTGTTTTTCACGTAATTGACTACCATAATCAGACAAACGCGGTTTACGAGCACCGTGTTGACCTGGTGCTGTATCAATTTTACATTTTGAATCAATCGCACGCACACCTGATTTAAGGAATAAATCAGTGCCTTCACGACGGCTGAGCTTGAGTTTAGGGCCCAAATATCTTGCCATTTTCTTTCTCCAACTATCCTATTACGCCATTAAACACGACGTTTTTTCGGTGGACGACAACCGTTATGAGGAATCGGAGTCACATCAGTGATGTTCGTGATACGGAAACCCGCTGCATTTAATGCACGGATTGTTGATTCACGACCCGGACCCGGACCTTTAACCATAACTTCCAAGTTCTTTAAGCCGAATTCTTTAACGATTTCAGCACAACGTTCTGCAGCAACTTGTGCAGCGAACGGGGTAGATTTACGAGAACCACGGAAACCTGAACCACCTGCTGTAGCCCAAGCTAAAGCATTACCTTGACGGTCAGTAATGGTAACGATTGTATTATTGAAAGATGCGTGAATGTGTGCTACGCCATCTACAACTTGTTTTTTTACACGTTTACGTGCACGAACTGGTGTTTTAGCCATTCTTTATTTACCCCGACTATTTTTTGATCGGCTTACGTGGACCCTTACGGGTACGCGCATTAGTTTTAGTACGTTGACCACGTACCGGTAAACTACGACGATGACGTAAACCACGGTAACAACCTAAGTCTAAAAGACGTTTGATGTTTAGTGTTACTTCACGACGTAAGTCACCTTCAACGGTAAATTTACCAACTTCGTCACGCAGTTTGTCAATCTGCTCTTCAGACAATTCGCTGATCTTAACATCTTCAGCAATACCCGCTGCAGCACAAATGCTTTTAGAACGAGTTTTACCGATACCGTAAATTGCAGTTAAAGCGATTACAGCGTGTTTGTGATCAGGAATGTTAATGCCTGCAATACGGGCCACTATGCACTCCTATTATTTTAACTAATTTGGTATTCTGATCTTGAAAAGCCCGTTTTCAGGATACTCAAACAGAATACCAAGGACATAAATGAGTTGAGTAGTATAACTACTCAACCGGTTCTTTGCAAGAAGAAATGTTAATTAACCTTGACGTTGTTTATGTTTAGGGTCGCTGCATAATACGCGAACAACACCTTCACGTTTAACAATTTTACAGTTACGACACATCTTCTTAACGGAAGCACGAACTTTCATTGCTTATCCTTTTTACTTAAATGAACAATTACTGTCCAAAACCTTTAAGGTTTGCTTTTTTTAACGCAGATTCATATTGAGACGACATTAAGTGACTCTGAACTTGCACGATAAAATCCATAATTACAACAACAACGATTAATAAGGAAGTACCACCGAAGTAGAATTTAACATCCCATGCTGATGTCATAATATAAGGGACTAAACATACGAACGTTACATAAAGACCGCCGATTAATGTTAAACGAGTCATTACTTTATCAATGTAACGTGATGTTTGTTCACCTGGTCTAATTCCTGGGATAAATGCACCAGATTTTTTTAGATTATCTGCTGTATCACGTGGATTATATTGCATTGCAGTATAGAAGAAACTGAAGAAAATAATCGCTACCGCATAAACAAGAAGATATAAAGGTTGTCCAGGATTCAACAACATTGATAAGTCATTTAACCACTCAAACTTATCATTCTGACCAAACCATTGTGTCAATGTAGCTGGGAATAAAATAATGCTTGAAGCAAAAATTGCTGGCATTACGTTTGCCATATTAACTTTTAATGGTAAGTGAGTTGAATGACCACCTAAAATTTGACGTCCTTGTTGACGCTTAGCATATTCAACACGAATTCTACGTTGTCCACGTTCTACGAAGACAACAAAGTAAGTTACTGCAAAAACAATAGCAGCGATTAGTAGAAGAACTAAAGGATGCATTTGTCCTTGACGAGCTTGCTCAACAGTTTCGATGATTGCATGTGGCAATCCTGCAACAATACCACCAAAAACAAGAATTGAGATACCGTTACCAATACCTCTTTCAGTAATCTGTTCACCTAACCACATTAAGAACATGGTTCCGGTGACAAGACTCACTACTGCTGTGAAGTAAAAAGTAAAACCGATATTTGGCACTAACTGTGGCAACATATTCGGTAAACCGGTAGAAATGGCGATAGCTTGGATAGTAGCAAAAACCACCGTCGCATAACGAGTATACTTGGTGATTTTTCTTTGTCCTGCTGCGCCTTCTTTTTTCAATTCTGCTAAGGCAGGTGAAACCGTAGCAAGCAATTGCATCACGATAGATGCCGAGATATACGGCATAATACCTAATGCTAAAATTGATGCTCGGCTCAATGCACCACCAGAGAACATGTTTAACATATCAATGATGGTGCCTTTTTGTTGTTCAACTAATTGAGCTAGCACGGCGGCATCAATACCAGGAAGCGGAATAAAAGAACCAATACGATAAACGATAAGTGCACCTAATACAAAAAGCAATCTGCTTTTTAGTTCACCAGTACCACTATTAGTACTTCTGCTTTGATAACCTGGTTGTTTAGCCATTTGCTAATTATTCCTCAACTGAACCGCCAGCAGCTTCGATTGCTGCTTTTGCACCTTTAGTTACACGTAAACCACGTACAGTAACTGCAGATTTCACTTCACCAGCTAAGATAACTTTAGCGAATTGAATATCTTTAGTTAAAATGTTTGCAGCTTTTAATGCTTCTAAAGTGACAACATTTCCTTCAACTTTTGTTAATTCGTTTAAACGAACTTCAGCAGTTACAGCTGATTTCATTGAAGTGAAACCAAATTTTGGTAAACGACGGTATAATGGCATTTGACCACCCTCGAAACCACGACGAACACCGCCGCCAGTACGAGATTTTTGACCTTTATGACCACGACCACCAGTTTTTCCTAAACCTGAACCAATACCACGACCAAGGCGTTTTGCACTGTGCTTAGCACCTTCAGCCGGAGATAGAGTATTTAAACGCATTCTCTTACTCCTCCACTTTAACCATGTATGAAACTTGGTTAATCATACCACGTACTGCCGGAGTATCGATTAACTCAACAGTATGGTGCATATGGCGAAGACCAAGACCACGCAAGGTAGCTTTGTGCTTCGGTAAACGAGCAATTGAGCTACGAACTTGAGTTACTTTAATAGTTTTAGCCATTATCAATTACCCCAAAATTTCATCAACGGTTTTGCCACGTTTAGCAGCAACCATTTCTGGTGATTTCATATTTGCTAATGCATCAATAGTTGCACGAACAACGTTGATTGGGTTGGTTGAACCATACGCTTTAGAAAGAACGTTACGTACACCAGCAACTTCTAACACTGAACGCATTGCACCACCTGCGATGATACCTGTACCTTCGCTAGCTGGTTGCATAAATACGCGAGAACCAGTGTGAACACCTTTAACTGGGTGTTGTAATGTACCTTCATTTAAAGCGACATTAATCATATTGCGACGTGCTTTTTCCATCGCTTTTTGGATCGCTGCCGGAACTTCGCGAGCTTTACCATAACCAAAACCTACGCGACCGTTACCATCGCCTACTACTGTTAAAGCAGTAAAGCTCATAATACGACCACCTTTTACAGTTTTTGATACACGGTTTACTGCGATTAGCTTCTCTTGCAGTTCACCAGCTTGTTTTTCGATGTTTGACATCTCAATTTACCTCATTAGAACTGTAGACCAGCTTCACGTGCAGCGTCCGCTAAAGTTTGGACACGACCATGATATTTAAAACCGGAACGGTCAAAAGCAACGTCTTTAACGCCTTTTGCTAATGCGCGCTCAGCAACAAGTTTACCTACTACTGCTGCGGCATCTTTATTACCGGTATATTTAACTTGCTCACGAATTGCTTTTTCAACAGTTGAAGCAGCGGCAAGCACTTCTGAACCGTTTGGTGCAATAACTTGTGCGTAGATATGACGCGGAGTACGGTGAATAACTAGACGAGTTACACCTTGCTCTCTCATCATATGACGTGCACGAGCTGCACGACGGATACGAGCTGATTTCTTATCCATAGTGTTACCTTAATTATTTCTTCTTAGCCTCTTTCATACGTACTACTTCATCAGAGTAACGTACACCTTTACCTTTATAAGGTTCAGGACGGCGATAAGCGCGAATATCTGCTGCAACTTGACCAATTAACTGCTTGTCAGCACCTTTTAAAACGATTTCCGTTTGTGAAGGGCATTCAGCAGTAATACCTGCTGGTAAAGTGTGCTCCACAGGGTGAGAGAAACCTAAGCTTAATGCAACTACGTTGCCTTTAACTTGAGCTCTGTAACCAACACCCACTAATTGTAATTTCTTAGTGAAGCCTTCAGTAACACCGATAACCATTGCATTAACTAATGCACGAGCTGTACCCGATTGAGCATTCGCTTCAACAAAACCTTCACGTGGAGTGAAAGTAAATTGACCATTATCTTGTTTAACTTCAACTGAGTTATGAATTGTGCGAGATAACTCGCCATTTTTACCTTTTACTGTTAATAGCTGACCGTCGAGTTTAACTTCAACGCCGGCAGGAATATTAACAGGTGCCTTTGCAACACGAGACATTTTCCTACCCCTCTATTAAGCTACGTAACAGATGATCTCACCGCCTAAGCCCGCTTGACGAGCTGCACGGTCAGTCATAACACCTTTAGATGTAGAAATTACAGCAACACCTAAACCACCCATAACTTTTGGTAATTCGTCTTTACGTTTGTAAATACGAAGACCTGGACGGCTTACACGTTGGATGCTTTCTACAACCGGTTTGCCTTGGAAATATTTTAAAGTAATTTCCAATTCAGGTTTTGCACCTTCTAAAACTTTAACGCTTTCGATATAACCTTCAGCAGCTAATACGTTGGCAATTGCCACTTTTAGCTTGGAAGAAGGCATATTGATTGCAACTTTGTTCGCAGCTTGACCGTTACGAATACGGGTCAACATATCTGCGATTGGATCTTGCATACTCATTGTACTTTTTCTCCGATTCCAAAATAAAGTGGTATATTACCAGCTCGCTTTTCTAAGGCCTGGGATCTCGCCGCGCATAGCAGCTTCACGAACCTTAATACGGCTTAAACCAAACTTACGTAAAACGCCGTGAGGACGTCCAGTTTGGCGGCAACGGTTACGTTGACGACTAGGGCTAGAATCACGTGGTAAAGTTTGTAATTTTAACACTGCATTCCAACGATCTTCGTCAGAGGCATTGACATCAGAAATGATTTTCTTTAATTCTGCACGTTTAGCGAAGAATTTTTCAGCCAATTTAACGCGTTTTACATCGCGTGCTTTCATTGATTGTTTTGCCATTATAACCTGCCTTATTTACGGAATGGGAAATTAAAGGCAGCAAGTAGTGCTTGACCTTCTTCATCATTCTTAGCAGTAGTTGTGATAGTGATATCTAAACCACGTACACGATCTACTTTATCGTAATCGATTTCAGGGAAGATGATTTGTTCACGCACACCCATGCTGTAGTTACCACGACCATCAAATGATTTCGCGCTTAAACCGCGGAAGTCACGAATACGTGGAACAGCAATTGTAATTAAACGTTCAAAGAACTCCCACATACGCTCACCGCGTAGTGTTACTTTACAACCGATTGGATATCCCTGACGGATTTTAAAGCCAGCAACAGATTTACGAGCTTTAGTTACTAAAGGTTTTTGACCGCTAATTGCTGCTAAGTCCGCTACTGCGTTGTCTAGCAATTTCTTATCGGTCAATGCTTCACCCACACCCATATTCAGGGTAATCTTTTCGATTCGTGGGACTTGCATGACAGATTTGTAGCCGAATTTATTTTTTAACTCGTTTACTACTTGATCTCTGTAGTAATCATGCAGTTTCGCCATCGCATTACTCCAGTTTGTTAGATAATTTCATTGTTAGATTTGAAGAAACGTACTTTTTTGCCGTCTTCGAATCTAAAACCTACACGGTCAGCTTTGTTTGTTTTTGGATTGAAAATCGCAACATTAGAAGCATCGATAGCCGCTTCTTTTTTCACTAAACCACCAGCTTGTCCTAAAGCAGGAACTGGTTTTTCATGTTTAGTGATGATGTTGATACCTTCAACAAACACTTTACCGTTTGGTAACACTTTAGTTACCTTGCCACGCTTGCCTTTGTCTTTACCGGCAAGTACGATTACTTCATCGTTTTGACGAATTTTTGCAGCCATTTCTCACTTCTCCTTACAGTACTTCTGGTGCCAAAGAAATGATCTTCATGAATTTCTCAGAACGAAGTTCACGAGTCACCGGTCCAAAAATACGAGTACCGATTGGTTGCTCTGTGTTATTGTTTAAAATTACACAAGCGTTACCATCGAAGCGAATGACTGATCCGTCTGGGCGACGAACACCCTTCTTGGTGCGCACAACAACTGCTTTTAATACATCACCTTTTTTAACTTTACCGCGTGGAATTGCTTCTTTCACAGTAACTTTGATGATATCACCAATAGCAGCATAACGACGGTGCGATCCACCTAGAACCTTGATACACATTACGCTGCGAGCACCAGAGTTATCGGCAACATCCAGCATAGTCTGTTCTTGGATCATATTTTATGCTCCGTTAAGTTAATAATACACCCTTGCGGGACGAACCTACCCTTACCATCCGAGTGGATGGCGGATAGGTGGCGGAGTCTACCAAAATTAAACCCTAAAAGCAAAAAGTTTTTACACCCATCTTTTACACCCATCTTTTAAAGGCATAAAAAAGCGGCTGCAATGTCGCCGAATTTCTTCAATACATCGCAGCCGCCTTCATTGAAAAGGAAAATCTATTTATCCACTTCAATATGTCGTTTATTTAATGGTTGTAACGGACGGTTATTTTGTCCAAAAATTTTATTGAAAGCACTAATTTGTGCTTTATCCGCCTGAATAGGTTGTTGGAAAATCCGCCATGCCACATTTTCGCTACAAGGAGGAGTCGTCAATGAACCAGTTAAACGGAAACGGGTCATATCTTTAGGGAATAAGTTGCCAACTTCAAATGGTTGCGCTAGCGCCTCTTTCTCACCTTTTGCCAATGGTTTTGCTACGAGCTGAGCCAATAATGGATTGGCTTTTCCTTCTTCCACCATAACGGCTAAGACTGCCAAAGATTTATCCTCTGCCTGATGCACGAAATGGATTTCTAATGGGTAGTGTTGCCCTTTAACAGTATGCTCGCTCGGTGTATGGAAATGGAATTGTTTCAATACATAAACCTTGTCGTTCAAACTAATAGTGGGCGCTTTACCGGTGACATTCGCCTGCAATGTATGGCCATTATTTTCCAACGTAAACGTTGTTGCAAAATACTCCATTTTTAACGGCTCGGTCAGCGCTTTCGAATCACTCGGTTCGATATTTACCGGTGATTGGTTCTGTCCCAACTTACAGGTTTGATATTCAGCCTGTAAATCTCCCCAATGCTCAGGACTTTCGTTTCCAGCATAAGACCAATGTGCTTGTCCTTCCGCTTGAACCTGCGAGCTAAGCGCCAATACAGTGGCAGAAACAAGTAACCGTAATTTCATGTTGCGTCCTCATTTGTTGTGAATGGAGTCGCCATCTTACTGTACCCGTCTAAAAGAATGCTGATCTTGGTCAATATTTGTCGCGTTGTCTCAAAGAGTTACTTGGAAGGCTATTTTCTTGCGCGTTAAAACGCCTCTTAAAAATAAAACTTTTCACGAAAACACATTGTAAGTTATTGATTTTATTAGAATTAATTTAAAAAGTAATTTATAGATATAAAAAATGCCGCGATTGCGGCATTTTTTGTTTAACGGAATGGTTGGTCCAGTGGAACTTCCGGATCCGGCTGACCAGTAATACGATTACGTAAATCACGGCGGATAAGCTCAATGGTCCAGAACCAGAAAATATGACCGACTAATTCGGAAATATGTTCATATAATGGCCAGTCTGCAACCGGTGGAGTTAAACCCAATAGAGGGAACGTGATGTAGTGCACCGCAATGTCTGCCAACAAACCGGCACCAATACCTTGCCAGAATTTAATTTTTGGAAAACGCTCAGCCACCAAGCAATAACCGATAGCAAACACTAAAGAGAAAGTAATATGTGTCACTCCAATCCAGTCAAAGCCGTGATCAGCAAAGGTGAATGCAGCTTGGGTCGGATCGATACCCAAATAGTCACGTAAGAAAACATGTGGTGGATTCAAGAACGCACGAGAACAAACCGCTAAAATCTGATCTTGGGTTAAACCGCTGACATCCACTTTACAAGCTGCAGCGAAAAAGTCGATTGGACTACGTGGTGGGAATGGATGCTCAGCACCCCATTTAACAAAAGCAGAGATAAGCCCTGCGATGATACCTACAAAAATCGCTACACCATAACGACGACGATTCGCAGGAGTTTGTTGAAAAATACCTGACATATATTTGCTCCGAAATATCAAAATATTAACCGCAGCAACTATCCTGCTGCGGTTCCCGTTTTGCCTTATGCAAAACACATTCAAATTGTTAAGTAATTCAGTACATTCGTCAAGTATTTATACTTGTCCCCACCAAAAAGACATAAAAAAATGCGGTTATTACTAACCGCATTTTGTTTATCTCACAGCAATTAAAGTTTAGCCGAAAGCATGGTTTCCAATTTTTCTTGGTCAATGGCAAACTTGCGAATCCCTTCCGCTAATTTTTCCACCGCCATTGGGTCACTGTTGTGTTCCCAATAGAACTCTGCTTCGGTTAATGGTTGCTGCTTAGCTTGAACTGTACCTTGGAAATCTAATTTGCGAACTAAGGTACCGCTATTATCTTGCAATTCTTTCAATAATGCAGGGGCAATAGTCAAACGATCACAACCAGCCAGCTCGGTAATTTCACCAACATTACGGAAGCTAGCCCCCATCACCACTGTTTTATAACCATATTGTTTATAGTAATTGTAGATTTTACTTACTGAAATCACACCCGGATCTTCCGCTGGTGCATAGTCTTTTTTATCGGTATTCGCTTTATACCAGTCTAAAATACGGCCAACAAATGGTGAGATCAAATAAACACCGGCTTCAGCACAAGCACGTGCCTGCGCTTCAGAGAACAATAAGGTCAGGTTACAGTTGATACCTTCTTTCTCTAAGATTTCCGCCGCACGAATACCTTGCCAAGTTGAAGCGATTTTAATCAAAATACGATCATTGGTGATACCTGCAGCATTATAGAGTGCGATTAATTTACGCGCTTTCTCTACTGTGGCTTGTATGTTATAGGAAAGACGGGCATCCACTTCGGTAGAAATACGTCCCGGTACGATTTTCAAAATTTCTAAACCGATATTCACGGCCAATTTATCTTCTGCATCAATAAGCTGTTGAGCTTTGTCGGCACTTTGAGCTTTCGCGTAAGCCACTGCTTCATCAATCAATGGTGCGTATTGTGGTAATGCCGACGCACTTAAAATTAACGATGGATTGGTTGTGGCATCTTGTGGTTGATATTTTTTGATAGCATCAATATCGCCGGTATCGGCTACCACGACGGTCATACTGCGCAATGCGTCCAATTGAGTAGTCATTTTTGCTCCTTGTATGTTGATATTCATTATGGAATTCCGCTAACAATAGCATAGTTCTACCAGTTTAGGGTAAAAACCATAGAAAATGTTCTAATCAACCGGGCTCATAGCATTAACCAATACAACTACATTTTTAGACCAACCATAATAAAATCAATAACTTATACTCTATTTTAGTAAAAACTTCGATTTTCATAGAGGCGTAAAAAAACAAACCCCGAGCACTTGCCCGGGGTTTGTTGATTAGGATTGCGATTATTCCGCATCATCCGCCATATTCAGCATTTCTGCCAAATTGCTGGTGGCATCATCGGCACTCATCACGAACTCATCGGCAATTGCCTGTTCATCATCTTCCGATAATTTCACGACAACATCGTCAACCAAACGGTTTTTGTGACGATTTTGGTGATACGCAAAACCGGTACCGGCTGGAATTAAACGACCAACGATAACGTTCTCTTTCAAACCACGCAATTCATCACGTTTACCTGCCACAGCGGCTTCAGTAAGCACGCGTGTGGTTTCTTGGAACGATGCCGCAGAAATGAAAGATTCTGTTGCCAAGGACGCTTTGGTAATACCAAGTAATTCGCGCTCGAATTCAACTGGTGGTTTACCTTCCGCCTCACGTTTACGGTTGACAATTTTCACGCGAGCCACTTCAACTTGTTCCCCTTCAAGGAATTCGCTGTCGTAAGCTTTGGTGATCACCGCTTTACGTAACATTTGACGAACAATCACTTCAATGTGCTTATCGTTAATTTTTACCCCTTGTAAGCGGTAAACTTCTTGCACTTCGTTCACGATATATTCAGTTACCGCGCGTACACCACGTAAGCGTAAGATATCATGTGGTGTCTCAGCACCATCAGAAATCACATCACCACGTTGTACCATCTCGCCTTCAAATACGTTGAGCTGACGCCATTTTGGAATCATTTCTTCGTAGGTTTCACCCTCAGTTGGCGTGATTAATAAACGGCGTTTACCTTTGGTCTCTTTACCGAAGGATACGATACCGGAAATTTCTGCCAAGATTGCAGGTTCTTTCGGCTTACGAGCTTCGAATAAATCAGCAACGCGCGGAAGACCACCGGTGATATCTTTAGTACCCACAGATTCTTGTGGAATACGAGCAAGCGGTTCACCCACTTTTACTTCAGCACCATCATCTAAACTTACGATTGCTTTACCCGGTAAGAAGTATTGTGCGATAACATCGGTTTCAGGTAAGAAAATATCGTTACCTTTGGCATCTACTAGTTTGATGGTTGGACGTAAATCTTTACCTGCGGTTGCACGTTCACCCACATCTTGTACCACGATAGAAGAAAGACCGGTTAATTCATCAGTTTGACGAGTGACGGTTAAACCATCCACGATATCTACAAATTTCACAAAACCGGAAACTTCAGAGACTACCGGCATGGTATGTGGATCCCAGTTTGCAACAGTTTCACCAGCTGCCACTTCTTGACCGTCAGCTTTATTTAACACCGTACCATAAGGCACTTTATAGTGTTCTTTCGTACGACCAAACGCATCAGTAACGGTTAATTCAGTATTACGGGAAGTTAACACTAATTTACCTTCATCGTTAGTCACGAATTTCGCATTAACGAGGTGTAAAGTACCGTTGTTTTTAATTTGTACGCTAGATTCTTTCGCTGCTGCGGAAGCCGCACCACCGATATGGAACGTACGCATGGTTAACTGTGTACCTGGCTCACCGATAGATTGCGCAGCGATAACCCCTACAGCTTCACCTTGGTTAATCAGGTGACCGCGCGCCAAGTCACGACCATAACATTTCGCACACACACCAAAGTCGGTATCACAGGTTACAACAGAACGGACTTTCACGCTGTCTACGGAGTTAGCATCTAACACATCACAAAGTTTTTCATCTAGTAAAGTGTTACGGGCGATTAATACTTCTTCCGTACCTGGTTTATAGATGTCTTCTGCAGCGACACGACCTAACACTAATTCGCGCAATGGCACTTTCTCATCGCCACCTTCAATTAATGGGGTCACCACTAAGCCTTCGTGTGTACCACAGTCGTCTTCAACAATCACCAAGTCTTGGGCAACATCCACTAAACGACGGGTTAAGTAACCGGAGTTCGCTGTTTTTAATGCAGTATCCGCTAAACCTTTACGCGCACCGTGGGTTGAAATAAAGTACTGAAGTACGTTCAAACCTTCACGGAAGTTTGCAGTAATTGGAGTTTCGATGATCGAACCATCCGGACGAGCCATCAAGCCACGCATACCCGCTAACTGACGAATCTGTGCTGCAGAACCCCGCGCACCAGAATCCGCCATCATAAAGATACTGTTGAAAGACGCTTGTTTTTCCGGGTTACCTTCACGGTTGATGACTTCTTCTTGAGACAAGTTTTCCATCATCGCTTTTGCTACACGTTCATTTGCTGCAGCCCAAATATCGATCACTTTGTTATAGCGTTCGCCTGCAGTCACAAGACCGGATTGGAATTGTTCTTGAATTTCGGCAACTTCGGCTTCCGCAGCAGAAATAATTTCGTATTTCTTCTCTGGAATAACCATATCGTCGATACCTACAGAAGAACCTGAACGAGCCGCATAAGCAAAACCGGTATACATAATATGGTCAGCAAACATTACCGCTTCTTTCAAACCTAAACGACGATAAGCTTCGTTGATGAGTTTAGAAATCGCTTTTTTACCTAATGTTTGGTTGAACAATGAATAAGGCATACCTTTTGGTGCGATCATCCAAAGAATAGCACGACCGATAGTGGTATCAGTTAATGTGGTTTTCTCTTCGAATTCGCCAGCTTCATTTTTCACATATTCGGTAATACGTACTTTAACGCGAGAATGCAATTCTGCTTCACCTGTGCGATATGCTTTTTCAGCTTCGCGAGGATCTTGCAATAACATGCCTTCGCCTTTACCGTTTACTTTTTCGCGGGTCATATAGTAAAGACCCAACACCACGTCTTGTGATGGAACGATAATAGGATCACCGTTTGCTGGTGAAAGTACGTTATTGGTTGACATCATTAACGCACGAGCTTCTAACTGAGCTTCAAGGGTTAATGGTACGTGAACCGCCATTTGGTCACCATCGAAGTCCGCATTGAACGCCGCACAAACGAGTGGGTGTAATTGGATTGCTTTACCTTCGATTAAAAGAGGTTCGAATGCTTGGATACCTAAACGGTGAAGTGTTGGCGCACGGTTCAATAGAATCGGGTGCTCACGAATAACTTCTGCCAAGATATCCCAAACGATCGCGTCTTCACGCTCAACCATTTTCTTAGCCGCTTTGATTGTAGTTGCATAACCACGGCTTTCTAATTTTGCGTAGATAAACGGACGGAATAATTCCAATGCCATTTTCTTCGGTAAACCACATTGGTGTAAGTGCAAGTATGGACCTACAGTGATTACAGAACGGCCTGAATAGTCAACACGTTTACCTAATAAGTTTTGACGGAAACGACCTTGTTTACCTTTGATCATATCCGCAAGCGATTTTAATGGACGACGGTTAGAACCTGTAATCGCACGACCGCGACGACCGTTATCTAATAACGCATCAACAGATTCTTGTAACATACGTTTTTCGTTACGTACAATAATATCTGGTGCGATTAAATCTAATAAACGTTTTAAACGGTTGTTACGGTTAATTACGCGACGATATAAATCGTTCAAGTCTGAAGTTGCAAAACGGCCACCATCTAACGGTACTAATGGACGTAAATCCGGTGGAAGTACCGGTAATACAGTCATCACCATCCATTCCGGTTTGTTACCAGACTGTAAGAAAGCTTCCAATAATTTTAAGCGTTTAGTGATTTTCTTACGTTTGGTTTCAGAGTTGGTTTCTTGTAACTCTTCACGTAATTTTTCGCATTCCACTTCAAGATCAATGCCTTTAAGCAAATCTTGAATAGCTTCAGCACCCATCTTGGCTTCGAATTCATCTTGCCAACGATCTTCGGCATCAAGGAATTGTTCTTCGGTTAATAATTGTCCACGTTCCAAATCGGTCATACCTGGTTCAGTCACAATGTACATTTCAAAATAAAGAACACGTTCAATATCACGCAACGGCATATCCAATAGTAAACCGATACGGGATGGAAGAGATTTTAAGAACCAAATATGAGCAACCGGACAGGCTAATTCAATGTGGCCCATACGCTCACGACGCACTTTCGTTTGTGTTACTTCAACGCCACATTTTTCACAAATCACACCACGATGTTTTAAGCGTTTATATTTACCGCATAAACATTCGTAATCTTTTACAGGCCCGAAAATACGTGCACAGAAAAGACCGTCACGCTCAGGTTTGAACGTACGATAGTTGATTGTTTCAGGTTTTTTAACTTCACCAAATGACCAAGAACGGATCATGTCTGGAGAAGCTAACCCAATTTTAATCACATCAAAATCTTCACTGGTTTTTGATTGTGCTTTTAAAAACTTAACTAAGTCTTTCACAAATAGTCTCCTGTCGGAGTTAAGGGTTTCAAAGTGCGGTCAAAATATTCTGTTTTTTTAACCGCACTTCGGCGATTTCTTCCTTTTGCTTCCCCTGCGCACAGGGGAAGACAGGTTTGTCGATTACTCTTCGTCTAACTCGATATTCAAACCAAGTGAACGGATTTCTTTCATAATTACATTGAAAGATTCCGGTGTACCCGGATCCATTTGTTGGTTGCCGCCGACGATGTTTTTATACATCTTCGTACGGCCGTTCACGTCATCGGATTTCACGGTTAACATTTCTTGTAAGGTGTAAGCTGCACCGTATGCTTCAAGTGCCCATACCTCCATCTCACCGAAACGTTGACCACCGAATTGTGCTTTACCACCAAGTGGTTGTTGAGTAACAAGACTATAAGAACCAGTTGAACGAGCATGCATTTTGTCATCAACTAAGTGGTTCAATTTGAGCATGTACATATAACCTACGGTTACTGGACGCTCGAATTTCTCACCTGTGCGGCCATCATATAAGGTGATCTGACCGGAAGTTGGTAAGCCACCAAGTTTCAACATTTCTTTGATTTCTTGCTCATCAGCACCATCAAACACTGGTGTTGCTACCGGTAAACCTTTGCGTAGGTTTTCCGCTAAACGCATGATTTCATCATCGCTAAAGGTGCTTAAATCTACCTTTTGAGCACCATGGCCTAAGTCATATGCTTTTTGCATATAGCCACGAAGTTTCTCAACATCTTGTTTTTGTTTGATCATCGCATTGATTTGATCACCGATACCTTTCGCTGCTAAGCCTAAGTGGGTTTCTAAGATCTGACCGATGTTCATACGAGATGGTACGCCCAGTGGATTCAATACGATTTCAACCGGTTGACCGTTTTCGTCGTATGGCATATCTTCCACAGGGTTGATTTTTGAGATAACACCTTTGTTACCGTGACGACCCGCCATTTTATCACCTGGTTGGATTTGACGTTTCACCGCTAGATAAACTTTAACCACTTTCAACACGCCTGGAGCAAGGTCATCGCCTTTAATGATTTTCTTACGTTTTACTTCAAGTTTGTGTTCAAACTCTTTACGTAACTCTTCATATTGTTCAGCAAGCTGTTCTAATTGATTTTGTTTTTCTTCATCTGAAATGGTTTGTTCTAACCATTTTGTGCGATCCATTTTATCTAATTGAGCCGCATCAATACCGCCAGCGATAAGTACATTACGCACACGAGCAAACAAGCCAGCTTCTAAGATTTCTAATTCATCAGAAAGGTCTTTCTTAGCTTGTTTTAACTGCATTTCTTCAATTTCTAATGCACGTTTGTCTTTTTCTACGCCATCACGGGTGAAGACTTGAACGTCAATTACAGTACCGCTTACGCTGTTTGGTACGCGTAATGAAGAGTCTTTCACATCAGATGCTTTTTCACCGAAGATTGCACGTAACAATTTTTCTTCTGGTGTTAATTGCGTTTCGCCTTTAGGGGTTACTTTACCAACTAAGATGTCGCCACCTTTTACTTCAGCACCCACATACACGATACCGGATTCATCCAATTTGCTTAATGCAGATTCACCTACGTTTGGAATATCCGCAGTGATTTCTTCAGAACCTAATTTAGTATCACGTGCCACACAAGATAATTCTTGAATGTGGATTGTCGTGAAGCGGTCTTGTTGTACTACACGCTCAGAGACTAACATTGAGTCTTCGAAGTTATAACCGTTCCAAGGCATGAATGCCACACGGATATTTTGACCTAATGCTAATTCACCTAAGTCAGTTGACGGACCATCTGCCAACACCTCACCACGATTAATTGGATCGCCTAAATTCACACAAGGAATTTGGTTGATACAAGTGTTTTGGTTAGAACGGGTGTATTTAATTAAGTTATAAATATCGATACCCGCTTCACCTGCTACGGTTTCGTCTTCATTTACTTTGATGACGATACGAGAAGCATCAACGTATTGAATAGTACCACCACGTTTTGCTACAACCGCAACACCAGAGTCAAGAGCAATAGGTTTTTCCATACCTGTACCCACTAACGGCTTATCAGCACGTAAAGTTGGAACTGCTTGACGTTGCATGTTTGCACCCATCAAGGCACGGTTCGCATCGTCATGCTCTAAGAATGGAATTAATGCTGCTGCAACGGATACCACTTGTTGAGTTGAAACGTCCATATAATGGATGTCTTCCGGTTTATAAAGACCAGATTCACCGCGCTCACCACGAGCAGTTACAAACGCATCGGTAAAGCGGTTGTTCTCATCAAGGTTTGAGTTTGCCTGTGCAATGATGTAGTTCGCTTCATCAATCGCAGATAGATATTCGATTTCTTCAGTAACTTGACCATCAATCACTTTGCGATATGGGGTTTCTAAGAAACCGTAATCGTTCGTACGAGCAAATGCAGAAAGTGAGTTGATCAAACCGATGTTTGGACCTTCAGGTGTTTCGATTGGACATAAACGACCATAGTGGGTGTTATGTACGTCACGCACTTCAAAGCCGGCACGTTCACGAGTTAAACCGCCTGGACCTAATGCAGAAATACGACGTTTGTGCGTCACTTCTGATAATGGGTTATTTTGATCCATGAATTGCGAAAGTTGTGAAGAACCAAAGAATTCTTTCACTGCCGCAGAAATCGGTTTAGGGTTAATAAGATCTTGTGGAGTGATAGCATCTAAATCACCTAAAGATAAACGCTCTTTCACCGCGCGTTCGACACGTACCAAACCAATGCGGAATTGGTTTTCAGCCATTTCACCCACTGAACGAATGCGACGGTTACCCAAGTGGTCGATATCATCCACTTCACCACGACCATTACGGATGTCGATGAGTTTTTTCATCACTCGAATAATATCGTCATTACTTAAAGTACCTGTGCCAACACCTTCAGGAATACTTAAAGAACGATTAAACTTCATACGGCCAACTGCAGATAAATCGTAACGTTCTGCAGAGAAGAATAAATTATTAAATAAGGCCTCGGAAGATTCTGGTGTTGGTGGTTCACCCGGACGCATCATACGATAAATTTCGTATAACGCACTGATACGATCGTAGGTAGGATCCACACGTAAGGTTTCAGAAATGTAAGGGCCGTAATCTAAATCGTTAGTGAATAAGGTCTCGATTGTTTTATAACCAGCCTGAGCTAATTTAGCCAATACTTCTAAGGAAATTTCACCGTTCGCCGGACAAACAATTTCACCAGACTCTAAATCTACATAATCTTTTGCCGCCACTTTACCAACAATATACTCCGTTGGTACTTCCACTTGAGTCACTTTATCTTTCTCAAGAGCTTTAATATGACGAGCAGTAATGCGACGACCACGCTCTACATAGGTTTTACCATCAGCAACGATATCGAAGCTAGCGGTTTCACCACGCAAACGTTCTGGAACCAACGTCATTAACAATTTATTATCGGCAATTTCATAGATCACTTTATCGAAGAACAAATCTAAAATTTCTTCGGTGGTATAGCCTAAAGCGCGCAAAATAATAGTTGCCGGTAATTTACGGCGACGGTCAATACGTGCATATAAATTATCTTTTGGATCAAATTCGAAATCCAACCAAGAACCACGGTAAGGAATAATACGTGCATTAAATAACACCTTACCGGAAGAATGGGTTTTACCTTTGTCAGAATCGAAAAATACGCCTGGACTACGGTGTAATTGTGAAACAATAACACGCTCAGTACCGTTAATTACAAAGGTACCGTTATCGGTCATCAATGGGATTTCACCCATGTAAACTTCGTTTTCTTTAATATCTTTAATGGCACGGGAAGAGGATTCTTTATCGTAGCTCACTAAACGAAGTTTTACGCGTAAACCTGCCGCATAAGTAGAACCACGGATTTGGCATTCACGCACATCAAATTCCGGCTCTTCCAAGCGATAATCAACATATTGAAGTTCGGTATAACCATTGTTGCTCACGATTGGGAACACTGAACGGAATGCAGCTTCTAAACCTTGCTGACCATCAGGATCTTTTTGAATAAATTTATCGAATGAGTCTAATTGAATGGTTAATAAATAAGGGACATTTAAAACTTGCGGACGTTTGCCGAAGTCTTTACGAATTCGTTTTTTCTCAGTGTAGGAGTAACCCATTGGTTTTCCTCTATAAATTTTAGTGAGAGCGAGTTGATATAAATAAAATACTTGAACTGAACGATTTTAGTTATATCGGAGATTGACGCCGTTTCGGATACCGCACTCTGAACCTTACTTCTGTAGTGGGTTACTTAGTTTAAACCGTCTGTCTAGACCAAGTGGAACAAATCCCATTAAACGGAAAATGCAGATTTGTTTTGTGCCGTTTTTGATAGCACAAAATGGCTGATGGAATTCCACCAGCCATTTGACCTGAAAAAACAGGGCGAAAAATCAAAATTATTTGATTTCTACTTTCGCACCAGCTTCTTCTAATTCTTTCTTAAGGGCTTCTGCTTCTTCTTTAGAGATGCCTTCTTTCAACGCTGCAGGTGCAGATTCAACTAAGTCTTTAGCTTCTTTTAAGCCTAAGCCAGTTGCACCACGTACTGCTTTGATTACTGCTACTTTGTTAGCACCAGCTTCAGCAAGAACTACGTCGAATTCAGTTTTTTCTTCAGCCGCTGCTGCTGCGCCGCCCGCTGCTGGAGCTGCCGCTGCTACTGCTGCAGATACGCCGAATTTTTCTTCCATCGCTGTGATTAATTCAACGATTTCAGTTACAGATTTAGAAGCGATCGCTTCAATGATTTGTTCGTTAGTTAATGACATAACAATCAATTCCTAAAATTAGTAAAGTTAAATGAAGTAAGAAACGCTTAATGATTAAGCTGCTTCTTGTAATTTGTCGCGTAATGCCGCAAAAGTGCGCACAAGTTTGCCTGCCGCTGCTTCTTTCATTGTGCCCATTAAACGTGCAATTGCTTCTTCGTAAGTTGGTAATGTTGCTAAGAATTCAACATCTTGGATCTTACCTTCAAAGGCTGCACCTTTA
>SKEC01000154.1_pt1 | contig 76159 bp, 67 predicted proteins | sample 4826641 | NCBI WGS metagenome assembly SKEC01 (sample SAMN11008819, study PRJNA524170) | human gut metagenome | biome: Human fecal sample; material: Feces; isolation source: fecal sample from pouch patient p18, p21 | host: Homo sapiens | place: Israel: Tel-Aviv | collected 2015-12-22
TCCCCCAAAGTGGGAGCCCTTGGCAGTCCACGCAAAGTTCATCTCTTTGCCAAGGCCTCTCCCTTTGGGAGAGGTGGCTGCGACCAGCGGGAGCAGACGGAGAGGGCGAGCCCGTTGCCCTTATAAATTTTTTCACTCCCGGCTGCCCACGGCGTCCTCGATAACGCGCAGAAAGGCGTTGCCGTAGCGGGCGGCTTTCTTTTCGCCCACGCCGCTGATGTTCAGCAGCTCGTCGATGCTCATGGGCTTTTTCTCTGCCATCTCCCGCAGAGTGGCATCATTGAACACCATAAAGGCGGGCAGGTTCTGCTTGCCCGCAAGGCGCTTGCGCACAGCGTACAGAGCGTTGAGCAGCTTTTCGTCCGCTTCGCTCAGGCTGCCGGCTGCGGCGGGCTTTGCGCGGCGGGGCTTTTCCAGCCGGTCGGCGCTCTGGGCGGCACGGCGGCGGGCGTACTCCACCTGCAGCTGTGCTTCCTGCTCGGCGGCAAGGCAGCAGGAGCAGTTGCCGCACTTTTGGGGCGCTGCTTCCCCGAAGTATTGCAGCAGAAAGCCGCGCAGGCAGTGCTGGGTGGTGGAGTAGAAGGTCATGTACTTGAGCCGCTCCTCTGCCTTGCGGGCGGCTTCGGCCTTTACATCGGCGGGCAGACCGTTGTCGGCTTCCCGCTCCTTGTCGATAAAAAAGCGGATGGTGCGCACATCTGTGCCGGAATACAGCAGGGTACACCGGGCGGGCTGACCATCGCGCCCGGCGCGTCCAGCCTCCTGATAATAGCTTTCCAGATCCTTGGGCATATTATAATGGATGACGAACCGCACGTTGGGCTTGTCGATGCCCATGCCGAAAGCATTGGTGGCAACCATCACCTGCACCCGGTCGTAGAGGAAATCGTCCTGATTCTGCCGCCGGGTGTCTGCATCCAGCTTGGCGTGGTAGGCTGCCGCCCGGATGCTGCGGCTTTGCAGCAGCTGCACCGTCTCGTCCACCTGCCGGGTGGTGCTGCAATACACGATGCCCGCATGATTGCCCTCTTTGAGCACCAGTTCCAGCAGCTCCTTGGGCTTTTGGCTGGGCAGCGCCCGCCGGGTCTCAAAGTACAGATTGGGGCGGTCGAAGCTGGTGGTCACCTCGTAGGGCGCTTGCAGCGCCAGATGGGTGCGGATATCCTCCCGCACATGGGCGGTGGCGGTGGCGGTGAACGCACCTATGACCGGGCGGGTGGGCAGGCTGTCCACAAATGCCTTGATGCGCAGATAGCTGGGGCGGAAATCCTGTCCCCACTGGCTGATGCAGTGCGCCTCGTCCACCGTGACCATGCTGATCTGCCGCTCCTGCGCAAACCGTTGGAAGCCCGGCATCTCCAGCCGCTCCGGGGCCACATAGATGATCTTATACCAGCCCTCCCGGGCGCGGTGCAGCATCAGCGCCTTCTGGTTGTCGGTCAGGCTGTTATTCAGAAAAGCCGCCGCCACGCCCGCCTGCACCAGCGCTCCCACCTGATCCTTCATCAGGCTGACCAGCGGGGACACCACGATGGTAATGCCCGGCAGCAGCAGCGCCGGCACCTGATAGCAGATAGACTTGCCCGCGCCGGTGGGCATGACCGCCAGCACATCCTGCCCGGCCAGCAGGCGGCTGACGATCTCCTCCTGCCCGGGGCGGAAGCTGTCGTAGCCGAAAACTTTTTTCAGGATACTGTGCGGGTTTTCCATGGTCTCCTCCGTTATATAAGTAGGTGCGCTGACGCGCCGATCGCTCAAAACCTTATCAGTATACCACAAAACCGATACTTTTGGCAGAAAAAAGCGTCACTTTGCGCAAAAATGTGCGATATCCACTCTTTCTGCCCGGGAAGGATAGCTTTTCAGGCGCGAAAATGCTATAATGAGAACACATATCTCCATGCCACCCCGCAGACTGCCCGGCATGGATCATGCAATGTAAAAAGGAGCATTTATAATATGCAGCAGAAACTTATCACCTTTGCCGTGCCCTGCTACAACTCGGCAGCCTATATGCGTCACTGCATCGAAACGCTGCTGAGCGCAGGCGAGCAGGCCGAGATCATTCTGGTGGACGATGGTTCCGTCAAGGATGACACCCCCGCCATCTGCGACGAGTACGCCGCAAAGTACCCCACCATCGTCAAGGCCATCCATCAGGAGAACGGCGGCCACGGCGAGGGCGTCAATCAGGGCATCCGCAACGCCACCGGCCTGTACTACAAGGTAGTGGACAGCGACGACTGGCTGGACACCGACGCTCTGAAAAAGGTGCTGGAGCGCCTGACTACGCTGGTAGCCCGCGGCACCGCGCCGGATCTGATGATCTGCAACTATGTGTACGAGCACGTGGAGGACGGCACCAGCCATACCGTGCGCTACACCAACGTGTTCCCGCAGAACCGCCTGTTCGACTGGGTGCACGTCCGGCACTTCCGCCCGGATCAGAACCTGCTGATGCACTCGGTCATGTACCGCACCGAGGTGCTGCGCCAGTGCGGCATGGTGCTGCCCAAGCACACCTTCTATGTGGACAACATCTTTGTGTACCAGCCCCTGCCCTACGTCAAGAGTATGTACTATATGGATCTGGATCTGTACCGCTACTTCATCGGCCGCGCAGACCAGAGCGTGAACGAAAGCGTGATGATCGGCCGTGTGGACCAGCAGCTGCGGGTCACAAAGCACATGATCGACTGTCAGGATCTGGACGCGCTGAAAGACCAGAAACGTCTGCGCGCCTACATGGTGCACTACCTCTCTGTGATGATGGCGGTCAGCGACATCTTCCTGCTGCTGGACGGCAGCGCCGAAGCACACGCCAAAAAGGCAGAGCTGTGGCAGTACCTCAAGGATCACGTCACCCCCGGCGTCTACCGCGCCGTGCGCGTGAACCTTGGCGGCCTGACCGACCTGCGCTTCCCCGGCGGCGACAAGGTGGTCATTTCCACCTACCGCCAGCTGCGCAAGATCTTCAAGTTCAACTAAGGGCTTTTGCAAAACAGCACCAACAAAAAAAGAGATAGGTTTCCCCGAAAGGGGTTGCCTATCTCTTTTTGCTTTGATCTTATGTTTTCAGCCTTCTGCCCGATCGGTACGGTGAAGGCGGGCTATTTTCCTTATCAGGCACCCACGATCAGGCGCACGGCACCGTAGATGCCGGCATCGTTGCCAAGGCTGGCGGCCTTGATGGGAGTCTCCTTACAGGACTGGAAGGCGTACTCCTTGTAGTGGCGCACCAGCGGGTTGAACAGAATCTCCCCGGCGCGGGCCACGCCGCCGCCGATCATGAACATTTCGGGGTCGGTGGTGGCGGCAATGTTTGCCAGTGCCATGCCCAGCGTGGAGGCCATCTCGTCCACCTCACGGGCAGCCAGTGCATCCCCGGCGCGGGCGGCGTCGAACACGTCCTTGGCTTCAAAGTCCTTGCCGCGCAGGGTGCAGGCGGTGTCCGGGTTTGCGTCCAGCAGTTTCTTCATGCAGCGCACAACGCCGGTGGCGCTGGAATACTGCTCCAGACAGCCGCGCTTGCCGCAGCCGCAGACGGCGGTCTCATGGGGGTTGACGGTGATGTGGCCGATCTCGCCGCCGGCACCGTGAGCGCCGTCGATGACCTTGCCGTTCACGATGACGCCGCCGCCCACGCCGGTGCCCAGCGTGACCATGACGGCGCTGCGGCAGCCCTGTGCCGCGCCCATCCAGATCTCGCCCAGCGCAGCCACGTTGGCGTCGTTGCCCACCAGCACCCGGATGCCGCCCAGCAGCTCGCTGAGTTCAATGGACACGTTGCGGTTGCCCCAGCCGCCAAGGTTTGCACACACGATGGGCACGATGCTGGAATCCAGCACCGGGCCGGGCACGCCCAGACCGACACCCTCGACCTCGTCTGCGGACAGACCCTTTTCCTGCATCTTCTGCTGCACGGCAGCAGCCAGATTTTCCAGAATGTGAGCACCGTTATTGGAAGTATCGGTGCTTACCTCCCACTTTTCCAGCAGCTTGCCGCTGGTGGTGAACAGGCCGACCTTGGCAGTAGTGCCGCCCAGATCGATGCCAAATGCGTATTCCTTCATGTCATTTACCCCTTTGATGCGGATGCGCCGCATTTTTTATCAGTATTTTATAGTATACCATATTTTTCCGCAAAAGAGCAGTGCTGCGGCGGCATTTCGTGCAATCGGACTGAAATCCATGTAAAATTTTGGGCAGTTCCACAAGTAGATTCAGCGCACGGTGTTGGTCAGCGTGCCGATTCCCTCGATCTCGCACTGCACGGTGTCGCCCGGGTGCAAAAACTGCGGCGGGTCCATGCCCATGCCCACCCCGGCAGGGGTGCCGGTGGCAATGATGGTACCGGCTTTCAGGGTCATGCCCTGCGAAAGCTCGTGGATGACATGGTCGATATCAAAAATTTGCAGCTTGGTGTTAGAATCCTGCCGCAGCTCGCCGTTCACCCGGCTGCGGATGGGCAGCGCGGGCGGGTAGGTGTCAAATTCATCGGCGGTGACGATGCAGGGCCCCATGGGGGTGAAGCCGTCCAGACTTTTGCCGAAATACCACTGCTTGTGGGCGGTCTGCACGTCCCGGGCGGAGACGTCGTTCAGGATGGTGTAGCCGAACACATAGTCTTTGGTCTGCCCGGCGGGCACATCCTTGGCATCCTTGCCCAGCACCACGGCCAGCTCACACTCGTAGTCCAGCTTCTGCACAAGGTCGGTGTGCGCTTCGATGAAGCCGCCGTCCGGTACCGCGCGGCTGACCCGCTTGGAGAAGTAGATGGCGTCCTGATGCTTGGTGGCAAAGGCGTCCGCAGAATACTTTTCGGCCTCGTCCGAGTGTGCCATGTAGTTGATGCCCAGACAGACTACGTCCTGTGCAGGGCTGGGGATGGGGCTTTGCAGGGTGACGGCTTCCACCGGCAGCGCCGGGATGCCGCTGATGGCCAGCTGCAAACCGAACCGCACCTGCGGGGTGAGAAAGGGGATGGCGTCAGACAGGGTCTCGTAGGAGAGCCCCAGCCAGCTCAGCGGCCAGACCTGTGTGCCGTCCTGCGAGAGGATGGCAGGGTCCTCCACACCGTCCGGCAGGCGGCAGGTGACAAAACGCATACAGTCCCCTCCCCTCAGTGCCGGTAGGCGATGGCGCTGCGGATGCGGTCGGCTTCCGCTTCTCCGGCCAGCTGGCGCACCAGCTCCAGCGCAAAGGGGATGGCGCCGCCCAGACCGTAGCTGGTGGTGATGTTGCCATCCACGACCACCTCGGTGTCCAGCACATGGGCACCCGCCAGCTTGTCCTGAAATGCAGCGTGAGCGGTGGCGTTTTTGCCCTCCAGCAGACCCAGTGCCGCCAGCACGCTGGGTGCGGCGCAGATGGCGGCTACCTTTTTGCCTGCCTTTGCAAAGGCGGCGCAGGTGTCGGTCACCGTCTTGTTGGCGGCAAGGTTCGGCGTACCGGGAATGCCGCCGGGCAGCACCACCAGATCCACGTCGGAATAATCGACTTCCTCCGCCAGTGCATCGGCGGTGATATGCACCTTATGGCTGCTCAAAATCTCCCGGCTGCCGGAAGCGCTGGCAACCAGCACCTCCACCTTGGCGCGGCGGAGCAGATCCACCACCAGCAGAGCTTCGCACTCCTCGGTGCCCTCTGCAAAAAACACAACAGCTTTTGCCATAAGAATAACCTCCCATATCAAATATCAAAAAGAAAAGCCGCGTGCCGCAGCTTTGGGCAACAGCCCTTTTGGCGGTACGCGGCCTTTGGATCAGTCAGCGGCCTTTTTTTCAGCTTCCAGCAGCGCACGCAGCACACTGTCGTCCGCGCTCAGCACCCGGCTGACCCGGCTGATGATAGCGCTGGACGCACCGGTCTTGTCCATGATCTCGGTGTAGATGCACTTGTCGGCCAGCAGCTCGGCAATGTTGTAGCGCTGCTCCATTGCGCTGAGCTCCGAATAGCTGCACACGTCCTGTAGAAAACGATAGCATTCCTCCGGGGTCTTGAGCTGCAGAAAAGCCCGGTACAGTCCGGAGTTGCCGGTGGGATGATCTTTCGCCATGATAGTCTCCTTTTTTGCACAGAATGCCCGCAGACAGCGGCTTTATTACACTACATCAGTGTAGTACAAACGCGGATAAATTTCAATGGCTATTTTGTGATTTTTCGGAAATCAGCTCAGGGTGTGCTCATACACCAGCTCGTTGCGGGGTATGGTGCCGTTTTCCTGCTCGGCGGGGCGCAGTTCGCGGTAGCGCAGCGCCTTGAAGAACTGCTGCACCGGCAGCGCCTTGGCGTGGATGGTGCACCACACCCGACCCTTGCCCTCGCCCTTGGCCAGCCGCTCGCAGGTCTGCACGATATCCCTGCCGATGGCCTTGCCGCGGTACTCCGGCTTGAGGTACAGGTGCATCAGGTGCAGGGCGGTGTTCTCCATCTTCCACGCAAAGTAGCCGATGAGCTTGCCCCCCAGAAACACCAGAAAATAGTTCACATCGTTGTCGATGTCCTCTTCAATGGCGTCAGCGCTCTGCAGCTCCTCCACAAGGGTGTCCAGCTGCTTTGCGGGGTAGTAGCGCTTGTAGACCTCGTGCCACAGCTCGCTGGCAAGGTCGGCAGTGTTGTGGATGTATTTGGCCTTTGCGACCAGCTTGTAATCAGGCTTCATAAAACTCCTTATACTTTTACGATGTAATCCGGTTTGCGGGGCGCGGCGGGCTTGGGCTCAGCAGCGGGATAGCCCAGAATGCAGTGGCCTACGCCGATCCAGTCCCCCTCAATGCCCCACTTTTTCAGCAGTGCCTTGCCCTCGGCAGAGTCGAACTCCTCCCGGGCGCGGTTGATCCAGCAGCTGCCCAGTCCCAGCGATGCGGCAGCCAGCATCAGGTTGCCCATGACAAGGCTGCCGTCCTGCACGGCGCAGTTTGCGTGGGCATCGGCCAGCACCACCAGAATGGTGGGTGCGCCGTACATGGGGTCGCTGTCGGCACCCATGACGGCGGCGTTCATCCGGGTCAGCTGGGCGCGGGTAGCGGCATCCTGCACGACCACGATCTTAGCGCTCTGGCGTCCCATAGCGCTGGCAGCGTAGGTGCCGGCCTCCAGCACGGCGTCAAGCTCTGCATCCGTGATCTGCTGGGGCTTGTAGGCGCGGCAGCTGCGGCGGCTGCGAATGGTTTGTAAAGTCTCGTTAGTCATGAAAGATCCCCTCCTTAATAGTGGATGGCTTTATTGTACCACAACCTGCGCCGGAGTGCAAAGTGCCCGCCGGTAAAAAACATTGCTGGCTTCCGAAAACGTTTGCGCTGCAAAAACACGACAGAATGCACAAAAAACAAAAGAAAGATTATGGAAAAGCATTCTTGTTGCCAGCGGGCAAATCGGGTATAATAGGGCTACCATAGCGGAAAGGAGTTGTGCTCTATGGCAAAGGCATCGCAGGTCGTCATTATGGAGGGGGAATACTACATTATCAAGTCCCCCAACGGGAAGGTACTGGAAGTAAAGGATTTCAACACGGAGAACGGCGCCGGCATCCAGCTGTGGAGCTATGCGGGCCATCCGTGGCAGCAATGGCAGTTTGTGGACGCGGGCGAGGGACGCTGGCGCATCCAGAACCGCTTTACCGGCAAGATGATCGATCTGGCACTTGGCGGCGTGGTGGAGGGCACATGGCTGCACCAGTGGAGCCGCACCAGCGGGCTGAGCCAGTGCTGGGCGCTGGAACCTACCCGCAGCGGACGCACCCGCATCCGCAATGTGCTGTCGGATAAGTACATCGACCTTGTGGGCATGAACACTGCCAACGGCGCGCAGGCGCAGATCTGGAACTATGTGGCGGGCGGCAATCAGGAGTGGACGCTGGAGCGCATCGACCCCGACGCTGCCCAGGCCGGCAAGCGTGCCGGGGAAGCCAAAGACCCCCAGCCCACCCCCAGCCAGCGCAAGCACCAGAACGATTTGGTGCGCAAGCTGAACAGCGCAGGCAAGGGACGCACCGGACGCAAGGCATAACGAACAAAAGCGCATCCGCTGCTTTGTGGGCATCCGCAGCGGAGACACTTCCCAAAGGGCTGCTGCACAGCGTTTCATGCAGCAGCCCTTTCTTATGAAAAAAGATACGGTAAACATTCTCGACCTCTGGCGAAAAAACATCAGACTAAAAAGGAGAACTCCCCATGAACTTAGGCGCATTTATGGACCCGGAATTTCCCATCTTCAGCACCACCCTTTGCTATCTGGAGCGGGAGGACGCTTACCTGATGCTGCACCGCATCAAAAAGCAGGATGACTACAACCACGACAAATGGGTGGGCGTGGGCGGCAAATTTGAACGGTTTGAAAGCCCGGAAGACTGCCTTGTGCGGGAGGTGCGGGAGGAGACCGGCCTTACCCTGACGCGCTACCGCGCCCGGGGACTGCTGACCTTTGTGTGGGGCAACATGACCGAGTTCATCCACCTGTACACCGCCGACCGGTGGGAGGGCGAGATGATCCGGGGCGATGCCTGCGCCGAGGGCGAACTGCAGTGGGTGCAGAAGTCTGAGGTGCAAACGCTGCCCATCTGGGAGGGAGACAAGCTCTTTTTCCGTCTGCTGGAGGAAGAGCATCCCTACTTTTCCCTCAAGCTGGTGTATGACGGCGATACCCTGAAGCAGGCCGTGCTGGACGGCAAACGCATCGTCTGAGCAAGCTGCAAAAAAGAACAAAAAGCATCGGCAGACTCCGCTGGTTTTCTGAGGTTCAGAAGCAGAAGCTGCCGATGCTTTTATTTATGTTCTTTGTTTGTGCGCGGTCATCCGCGCACGGCGTCCTTCATGCGTTTGACGTAGGCACCGATCTGCTCCGGTGCGGCAGTGCCGTACTGCTCCAGCAGCTTGATGATGGCCGAGCCGACGATGGCACCATCGGCGATGCCTGCCATCTTTGCGGCCTGCTCCGGGGTGGAGATGCCAAAGCCGATGGCGCAGGGCGTCTTGGTGTTCTCCCGCACCACCTTTACAATGGCGGCAAGGTCGGTTTTGATCTCACTGCGGGTGCCGGTGACGCCAAGGCTGGACACGATATACAAAAAGCCCTCCGCCTCCTTGGCGATCATGGCAATGCGGTTTTCCGAGGTGGGCGCGATCATGGAGATAAGGTCCACGCCGTACTGGCGGCAGAGGGGCGCAAACTCGTCCTTTTCCTCATAGGGCAGGTCGGGCAGGATCAGCCCGTCGATGCCGATCTCTGCGCAGGTGGAGAGGAAGCGCTCGGCCCCGTAGGAGAACACGACATTGGCGTAGGTCATGAACACCAGCGGGATGGTCACATCTCTGCGCACCTCCCGCACAAGGTCAAAGACCTTATCCGTGGTAGTGCCTGCCTGCAGGGCGCAGAGATTTGCCCCCTGAATGACCGGGCCCTCGGCGGTAGGGTCGGAGAACGGGATGCCCAGCTCAATGAGGTCAGCACCGTTTGCAGCCATGGCGTGGATGGCGGCGGCGGTGGTTTTTAAGTCGGGGTCGCCGCAGGTGATGAACGGAATAAACGCCTTGCCGTCTGCAAAGGCCTTGGCAATGTTACTCATGAAGATCCTCCCCTCTGTAGCGGGCAATAGCGGCGCAGTCCTTATCGCCGCGGCCGGAAATAGTGATGACGATGATCTTGTCCTTGTCCATGGCGGGTGCAAGCTTGATGGCCTGTGCCACGGCATGGGCAGACTCGATGGCGGGGATGATGCCCTCGGTGCGTGCCAGATACTCAAAGGCGTTCACGGCTTCATCGTCGGTAACAGCTACATACTCGGCGCGTCCGATGTCGTGCAGCCATGCGTGCTCCGGGCCGATGCCCGGGTAATCCAGACCGGCGGAAATGGAATACACCGGCGCAATCTGACCGTATTCGTCCTGACAGAAATAGGACTTCATACCGTGGAAGATGCCCAGACGCCCCGTGTTGATGGTGGCGGCAGTCTCGAAGGTATCAATGCCGCGGCCTGCGGCTTCGCAGCCGCGGAACAGCGGGCACGCGGGGTCAAATTCCACCTCGGACTGCTTGCCGTGCATGAGCTGCTTTGCATAGGTGACCGTTGCACCAACCGCCCGCCGCCGCAATGGTTTTTACTTCGTCCAGTGCAGGCCGTATCTTCATAGCCGCTACCCCTTTCTGCGTCAAACAAAAAACTCCCCCGGCGCTTCTGCCGGAGGAGTGTAAAAGAAAAACGCCCCTGACAGAAGAAACCTTCTTCTGTCAAGGACGAATAAAGCTTGGCCTTTGATCCGCGGTGCCACCCTGACTTCATGGGAACGACCCCATGCACTTGGCGGGATGCCAACACATCCCCGGCAACTGACGTATGCCCTACGTTGCAGAATACTGTGCGGCAAAAGCACCGCAGTTCCCTGCACCCTCAGCGGTCCATTTCAGGAAAAAGCGACGCAGCGCCGCCTTTTCCTTGACGAACTGTTTCCGGTCTGCTTCTCAGCTGCGCAGGCTCTCTGTACAGGCATGGTTCGCCGTTATCTCCGCTTCAACGGTTTAGTGTATTGAATTTTCCTATATTAAAGCACGGATTTGGGATTTGTCAATACCAAATTTTGCTTTGGGGAAAATTTTACCTATGGCTGAGCCAATACCAGCCCGGATGCTCCTCGCTGCTTGTGATCTGATCCGGGTGCTCAAACAATATTGCATACTGCGCAATTTTTTCATCCGGGATGTCAGGGGCTTCCGCAAAGAACTTTCCGTTTTCAGCGGCGGGATTCTTTGCGCGGGCGGTATTATACAAGATGATATGGTTCGTATCAGATTCGCCCAGATCTCCGATCTCATGGGTCACGATGCCGTCAATGACAGTCAGTTTGCCGTCAAGGAAGCTTTCTTCACCAGCCATCCGTGAAACGAAACAATTGTCGATCCAATAAACCGTTCCATCGCCAACATAGCGTGTCATTTGGACGTGTGCTGCCCCGAACGAACCGAAATACTTTGCAGTTGGATTTTCCTGATAGATCCGCTGGAGATTTGCATACAGGGCATCCTCCCGATAAGCCATAGCCTTGCCGCCATGTTGAAGCTCTGCCTGATAATCGTTCAGTTCATTGCACGTCAGCTCCTGTTGCCAGCCCAGAAGAGCACGCTCCAGATGGATCATCTTATCGCCCAGCACTAATTCGAGCTGTTCCGGCCGAGTCTGCATCTGCTCGATCAGCTGTGGCAGCAGACTGTTTTGAAAACGCTGCTGCAACCGGCATTTCTGGATGCCGATCAAAAGCATCTGTGTCTCTCTGTCTGCTGCTGAAAAATCACAATCTTTCAGAAGATACTTGCAGAAGGTGCAGAGCATCTCAATCGAATCCGTGATGTCTGCGCCAACGATGGAGATTTTATCCTTGTCCGGTCTGTTTCGGTTGAATTCCGACATCCACCGGAATAATTCGTAGTCCTCTTGGGATATCGTAAACTGATCGAACGCATCGGAAAAGGTCATCCGGTTCTGTATCGTTTCGTTTTCGATAAAGCCGCTTGCATAGCCATGCTCCATCAAAAGGACACGCACACCTTTTTTCTCCACAAGATACTTGAATAGCACATTGCGGAACTTTTGGTATTCTACTTTTCGATGAATCTCGCCAAAGATATAGACCTGCGCGTCATCGTATCGGAGCATTCTGGAAAGCCCGGAACCGGTGGAGAGATCGATGATCTGAGAGCTTCTTGGATAAAGTTCAAACACAAGAGCGAAAAGAAGGACAAGAGCAGCTGCGAAAGCGAGGAACCTCTTGCGCAAACTGCTGTTATATTGCGGTGCTTTCATGACGACGCTCCTTGGTATTTTATAATGCGGGAAGGTGGTTTTGTTTTACGCTCATACCACGAAAAAATCCACATTATGGTAACGAAAAACGGTTTTTCTGTCATGAAAAGGCACGGCTCTGTCCTATAGAGTGCACTATTTGCGATTTCAACCTAATCGTATTATAATCGCTGTGAGAGCGGATGAGATATTTTGAATAACCAAAAGCCGGTTCGTTTATCTTGGGGGAAATTTCAGATGAATGTATTGATCTGTGATGATGAGTGGCGTGTTACGGAGCAGGTTTCAGAGCTGCTCCAAAAGCATTGCGCAGAAAATGGAATGCAGGTGCGGTTTCACCTGTTTGATGATCCCTGTGCGATCAAAGACCTTGCGGGGTACGATATCGCGATTCTGGATATCGATATGGGAGACTTCAGCGGCATCGATCTGGCGTGGAGACTTCGGAAAGAAAAACCGGGGATCGTGATCATTTTTCTGACCAACTTCATCCAGTATGCGCCGGAAGGGTTTGAAGTACAGGCGTTTCGGTATCTTTTGAAAACCAATATGCAGGAAAGACTGGTATCCTATTTTGAGGATGCAGTCAAAGAAGCGGTCCGAAAAAAACAAATCATTACGATCTCCGTCAATTCGGAATTGATCGATATTTCGGTAAATCATATTCTCTATCTGGAGTCAAATCTGAGGATCGTTATCATGCACCTGATCCACGACGAACGGACCGAATATCGGTTTTATGGAAATATGACAGATTTATCGGAAAAGTTGGAAGACCTTGGGTTTCTGCGTATCCAAAAGTCCTTTCTGGTAAATATGGAGTACATCGAACAGATGCAGTATGAAAAGGTGCACTTACGCGGAGGGATCGTTTTGCCCTCAAGCGCTAAAAGCCACAAGGAATTAAAACAGCATTATTTGAAGTGGAGAGGGAAAAATCGATGGGCGATCTCTTGAGCTTTCTTTATACGGTGGTCGATACACTGTCTTTGATCTTCTTTTTGGATGCATTTGCCCAAAGACGATGGGATAATCGGAAGTTTACGTTGGGCATCGGGTGCCTTGTTGCTCTGAATTTCTGGATCCTGCAAGTTCCGCTTGTTTTCTTTGGCCGAGATCCGGCTGTAAAGATCGGCATGATCCTTTTGTCGTACACATTGAGCGCAAGAGCATTGTATAGAGAGATCTCCAGCGGAATGCTGCTGCTCTTAGTCTGTATAGAATATCTCATGACCTATTGTTTGTCTTTTGGGCTTGGCATGGCAGGTGCTTTTATCTGTGGAATGGACGGAGCGTCCTTTCGAACAAGTTTTCCGCTTATGATAAGCTATGGAGTTATCAACTATTCGGCAGAGCTTTTTCTGGCATACACATTCCGAAAGCTTATGCGGAGAAGAAGGAGCTTGAGAACCCCCAACAAGCTGACGGGCGTAAAATCAGGTCTTTATTTTTTGTTTCCGGGAACATCTTTTGTGATGCTGGTGCTTTTGCTGTACATGACGACTGGTAAAAGCGCAAGCGAAATGGTGATTGCTGCGGTATGCGGTTTGATTTTTGCCGCAAATGTGGCAGTGCTGTATCTTTTGGAACGAATGGAAAAGACCGTTGAAAATCAGGAAAGAGTTTTGGCGCTGGAACAGCAGCTCCAGTTTCAGGCTAAAAATATGGAAGCCGCAAGTCAGCTCTATACGGCTCAGCGCCATAAGGTACATGACTTTCAGGCACATCTCAATACACTTCAAGGTCTTTTGCAAAATCAGGAATATGATGCGGCAGAGCAATATTTGAATTCTGTATCCAAGGAACAGACAGACCGATCGTTCCTCGTCAACTCTCACCATGCGATCTTGGATGCACTGTTCAATACGAAAGCAACGGAAGCGATCCAGAAGGGGATCGACATTGATTTCGAGCTGAACGATTTATCGGCTCTGCCTTTTGATGTATCGGATATGGTCGTCCTGTTTTCCAATCTGCTGGATAACGCCATTGAAGCCTGCGAAAAAATCGAGGGCGATCGGGTGATTCGGGTTTCTGCAGTGTTAAAACAAAGCTTTTTGTTTTCTGTTCGGAATACGACCCTTCCGGTCGAAATAAAAAATGATACGATCCAGACGACAAAACCGAATGCAAGTCTTCATGGATTCGGGCTTTCCAATATAAAACTTATTCTGAACAAGTATCACGCAGACTTTGTTATGGACTATGAGGATGGATGGTTTCAGTTTACCGGAGAGATCGAAGCGCAGGTGAGGAAGTAGTGTTAAGGGAGGTCGTGTATGCGCAGTGAAGCAACCATTCATCTTGTCTATCCGCCTGACCATAGTATACTGGAGAAAAGGCCCTCTATTGGCTGCGATTTAGCGAAGATGAAACCTTTGAGGACACCACGCGCGGACGGGTCCGAAGGATCATGAAGGAGAATCAAAAAAGCAGCTGATGCTATAGCAGTTTGCGTTTTTAATCTATCACATCGAGGAACTGCGTTAAGCGGCTTGTGCAGAAAGAAGGTTCCACATGATTAAAAATATCGTATTTGATATGGGAAACGTTCTGACCAACTTGCACTGCTTGCAGCGAATGCGAACGCCTTTTGAATTGCAAAATGCTTTTTCAGTTGCTATACTGGGCTTACCAAAATTTTTTTCGGGAGGACGCCACAGTGACTGCACAGACAATGCAAATCGGGAGCAGACCTTGCCGCATTTACGGCGAAGCCCATGCAGAATACCTACTGCTCCAAATGACCGGTGAACACGAGCAGCAAAGCATGGACCATGAAGTGGCAATGATCGCGCAAAGCAGCCGGAATTTTCTGTTTGCGGCAATTCCCGTGGAAAGCTGGAACGATGAACTTTCCCCGTGGGAAGCTCCTGCGGTATGGGGCAAAGAGAGTTTCGGCGGCGATGCAGCGGACACGCTGCGCTTTCTGACGGAACAGGTCATTCCCACGCTGAAACAACAGTTTCATCTCCCGGAAAACGTCAAAATCATTCTGGGCGGCTATTCGCTGGCGGGATTGTTTGCGCTGTGGGCATCCACCCAGACCGATTTGTTCTACGGTGTCGCCGCTGCATCCCCCTCGGTGTGGTTTCCGAGCTGGATGGAGTTTGAACAACAGCACCCGATACAGGCACAGCACGTTTATCTGAGCCTTGGCGACAAGGAGGAACGCACGAAAAACACCGTCATGGCTGCGGTGGGCGATAACATCCGCACCCTGCACAGTCGGCTTACCGCGCGTGGCGCAGACTGCACCCTTGAATGGAACAGCGGCGGGCACTTCAAAGACGCCGATTTGCGTACCGCAAAAGCATTTCGGTGGGTGATGGAGGAAAGCCGATGAATATTTTGATCGATGCCGATGGTTGCCCTGTGGTGGATTTGACATTGCAGATTGCAAAACAGTTCAGCGTTCCGGTCATCATCCTGTGCGACACCTCCCACCAAATCGAGCGGGAAGGTGCGCAGACGCTGGTTTTCGATAAAGGGGCTGACAGCGTAGACTTTGCGCTGGTGAACCGGGTAAAACCGGGGGATGTGGTCGTAACACAGGACTACGGGCTGGCCAGTATGTGCCTTGCCAAGCGCGCCCGGGTGCTGAACCAGAATGGTCTGGAGTACACCGCCGACAACATAGACGCTCTTATGCTGCGGCGTTATGAAAACAAAAAGCTCCTCCGTGCCGGAAAGCACCCCAAGGGGAGCCCAAAGCGGACGAAGGAGCAGGATGTCAGGTTTGCGGATACGCTTGAGAAGATTCTGAGCAAAAAATATTGATACATTCTTTTTAATGGCTGGAGAACATAAAAAGGCACCAGCCTGAGCTGATGCCTTTTGTTGGCGGAGATGGTGGATATTCTCCCGCGGGCTAAGCAACAGCAACGGGTTGCGTTTACTGATTTTTCCGCAGCCCCTTGGCAGGGCTTTGAAAAATCAGAACGCTGCCCCAACAACTCCTCCCTGTTTCTGCCACAGGCAGCGGTCGTCGTCGTTGCACCGGGCTGATTGCTTGCGGTCTGCGGACCGCCGCCCTGTTCTCATCCTCACCATCTTTGCCGCAAAAAAAGCACCAGCCTAAGCTGATGCTTTTTGTTGGCGGAGATGGTGGGATTCGAACCCACGTGCCCGATTAAGGACAAAACGATTTCGAGTCTTTGAAATTGTTGGATGAAGCTGGTTCCTCGCGGCTGTCATTGGCAGCTGAGGGCATTTTTGTAACCTCCAAAAAGGCACGTCACACCGCAATTTGCAGGCAAAAATCAGCCGCTTTTTGCGAAATGACGTTAGAAAAAGCCTTTTTCACACGGGCCGTCAGCGGCTGCATTTCAGGTGTAGTTGTGTTAGATGTCCGTTAGAAATATGCAGTGCTGCCGTTGCTGTGCCAGCTCACAGCAGGCTTCCCTGTCTGAACGCAGCGTTTCCCGAAAGCCGGGAGATGCTGCGTTTTCTCTTGCCCGCATTGGGCTGAAAGGGAAGCCGCCATGTCAACATTCCGCGTCAATAAAAACGTCAACTACACCGTTATGAGCAACCACCACCTACAGGATAAGAGGCTGTCCCTGAAAGCCAAGGGACTGCTGTCCTATATGCTCTCCCTGCCGGACGATTGGGATTACAGCCTGAAAGGGCTGACAACCGGGTGCAGGGATGGCATCGACAGTGTGAGAAGTGCGGTTCACGAACTGGAAGATGGCGGGTATCTGTGTCGGAGCAAAGTCCGTGATGCCCGTGGCCGCATTATTGACTACAACTATGAAGTCTTTGAACTGCCGCAGAAAGAACGGATTGAAAAACGCCCTGCTCCAGTGCCAAATTCACCATCATCGGAAAATCCAATGTCGGGTTTTCCAACGTTGGAGAATCCAACACAACAAAATACTAATAAACAAAATACTAAAAGACAAAGTACTAATCTATCAGGGCAGACAGACGAATCCGCAGATTTTGACCAGATGGAAGCACAGGTACGGGAGGAGTTTCGGGAACGGCTGGAGATCGACACCCTTGCCCAGCGGTACGACCCCGACAAGCTGGAGGAGCTGCTGGACAACATTGTGGAGATGTACTGCTGTCCACGGCAGACCCAGTACGTCGGCAAGCAGCCGCAGACCACTAAAGCCATCCGGCTGCGGCTGGACAAGCTGACCAGCCAGCACGTTGAGTACATCTTCGATGTGATGTCCAACACCACCCAGCCCATCAAGAACATCATGGCCTATCTGCGCACCACCATCCTGAACGCACCCACCACGATAGAGCACTACTATCAGGCGCAGGGCAACTGGCTGACCGCGCAGAGCCGGAAGAAGTGAACACTGTTTTCCACAAAGGCCATAACACACGTTGAAAATGCAAAGGAGAATTTCCATGAAGAACACGAACGCCGTCCGCACCGAGATCCATTACGCACAGGTTGGGGAGTATCAGCTGCCCCTGCTCACCCTGCCGCAGATCGATGATACCGAACCGCTGGGCAAGTATGGCCGGATGCGGCTGGTCTATCTCAAGAATCAGCGTCCTGTGCTGTACAACCGGATGTTGCTGAACGGTACGCTCTGGCCGCATTTGCAGGATGTCCAGAAAACGGCCTGCGCGTGGCTGGAACGCACGATGACCACTCTGTTAGACAAGTACCCCGCGCCGGACAAAGAGCGCGCACAGCTTCTCTGGGTGGCGCACATGAACGGGCTGAAAGCGCAGGCTGAGGAAGTGGTGGTGAGGGAAGTCGTGTATGCAGAATGATCCCTGATAGCATCCGAACGGTATCAAAAGCCGATATTTTAGATTTTATTCTTGATTTTTGCGGAATATTTGCAAATTTCAAAATCAAAATTTGACTTTTCGCCCAGAATAGAGTACACTGGATTCAGAAAATCATCTGGGAGGAATCGCGATGCTGCTTCAATTTTCAGTCACCAACCACCGCTCCATCAAGGACACGGCTATTATCAGCTTGAAAGCATCTGCGGATAAAAGTCTGTCTGATTGCCTGATTTCGCCGGACGAAAAGAAACAGCTTGTGCCTGTGCTGGCACTGTACGGCGCAAATGCAGCCGGAAAGAGCAATGTTCTCCATGCCCTCCTGCTCATGCGGGAAATGGTCTGTGGCCGATATGCCAAGCTGCTGAAAGGCGAGTCCCTTCCGCAGGAGCCGTTTGCTTTCACTGACCAGCCTACACAGCCGACCAGCTTTGAAACCATCTATTTTTATGGCGGCATCAAGTATGCCTATGGGTTCTCGTTTGACAAGTCCAAAGTCCTGACCGAATATCTCTATCACTGGCCCAACGGCCGGGAGGCTCTGGTTTTTTCCAGAGAAGGCAATGGTTATCAGTTCCGCGAGAATGTTCAGGAACAGCTTACCCTTGCCGGACGCACCGCAGAAAACCGGCTTTACCTGTCCAGCTCCAACGAATGGAACTGTCCCCAGACTGAGAAGGCCTATCTGTGGTTCTTTGAGAAACTGACCGGCTTTATGGGAACCGAAATGCAGCTGGATGCCACCTTGTCTGCCATCCGGCAGGGCGGCTCTGAAAAGAGACGTATCCTGCATGAAATGCTGTATGCAGACCTCGGTATCAAGGACATCCGCATTACAGGCTCCAAGGAAGAGCCTATCATCTCCGCACTGCACATTCTCGATGCCGAAGATGGCGCTTCTGAGGGTTTCTGGCTCCCGTTGGGTCAGGAATCCGTTGGGACACAGCGTTTCTTCTCTCGCATCGGTATGTGGCTTGCGGCTTTGGAATCCGGCTCTGTTTTGGTAGTAGACGAGATAGAATCCAGTATGCACCCGCTGCTGACAAGGCATCTGATCGAGATGGTGCAGGATGCCGCTATCAATACAAATCATGCACAACTCATCTTCACCACGCACGATACCGGACTTCTCGACCTGACGTTGCTGCGGCGCGATCAGATCTGGTTTGCAGAAAAGGATGAAAAGACCATGCAGACCGACATTTATGCCCTGACCGAGTTTTCTCCCCGGAAAGGTGAAAACATTTCCAAAGGGTATCTGCAAGGACGATATGCAAAAAACAGTTCAAGTCGAATTTAGAATATCAAAATCTTTTTAACACTTTTTCAGTATTCAGTCATTAAATTTCACTTTTTGGGGGTTCGATTTCATGTTTTTGAGCGTTTATTTCACTTATTGAGCGAAAAATTTAATGTTTCTATCGAAATTTCATATTTGATTTGACTTTTCTACTTCAAATTTCAAAAAACAATTTGATGTTTTGATTTTTGCTATTGACCATAGTTTACCTTGTCTATCCATCCAAACATGGTATAATGGAGCAAAGGAGCGTGATACCATGAGCCCAATTGAAGTCCCTGCACAAATCCAGTTGGTCGAAAAGCGTGAAACACGGACGAGCCGTGGAATGCTCTCAAAGGGCTGGTATCAGGTAGACGACCAGCTTGTCATGGTCAAGGGCAACTCCATCACAGAGGCCGGAACCGCTGGGTATGAGCCGTATTCTGAGGTGATGGCCTCGCTGATTGCACAGGTGCTGGGTCTGCCCCATGTAGAATATACGTTGATGCCTGCCAAACTCTTTCCCGACATTCAAACCTATTCCTGCGATGTAGTCAGCGTCTGCCCCAAGTTCACAACGGACGATGAACAACTGTATCATTTTGCAGACTTGGCTGATGCCCATTTTCTTGCCGGCGGTCAGGCATCCTCACCGGAAGCATTGTTCCAGTATGCGATAGAACTATATGGTAAGAAGTGGCTTTATCAGATGCTGGCATTTGACGCCTTTATCGGCAACGAAGACCGCCACGAAAACAATTTTGATGTAATCGTCCGGGATGGAAAAAATTATGCTCCGCCTATTTACGACAATGGCGGTAGTTTGCTTGCGTGGGCAACGGATGAAGAATTGACTGACACGAAGCTCCGTTATCAGTTCGACAAAGCCAAACCGTTCCGCAGTCACCATGCCCAACAAATCAAGATGATCGATGAGCCTGTGCTGCCAACGCGTGACTTGGACGAGTTGTATAGTGAAATCATTCAGGCCATCTCACCTATTCTTGCATTGTTGAGCGAAAAGCGAGCAGCTGCGATCCGTCAATATCTGAAATACCGTCTGCACTACCTGAAAGCCGCCATGGGGTGATAAAATGGCCTATCTGAAATTGATGATGGATGAAAAAGAAATCGCACACCTAAGCGAAGATGGGCAGTCTCTTTGCGCAAATGAGGGTGTTGCACAGTATGATCTTCCTCTGAACCTTTTCATTGGCGGCGAGCGCAAAGTTCCATTGGTCGATGTGGTCGTTTGGGCAAAGAAGCGAATCTTTCCGAAAAATCGGATGGACTGCAAGGAAATCCTGAAAATGATGGGCCTGCCTGATTACAATGCTTGGGAAATCGTCAAACGCACCAACGCCTGCCTAATGGAAGACCCCTATTGGCTGCGATTCAGCGAGGATGAAACCTTTGAGGATACCACGCGCGGACGAGCCAGAAGAATCATGAACGAAAATCAGAAAAACAGCTGATAGTAATTGGTATCAGTTGACAAGTATAGCAAAACCCACGGGTTGGATATGAGTACCAGCCTGTGGGCTTATTATTGGGATTCAGTCTATAATATAAATTTCAATAAGGAATCATACATTGTTAAAAATCAATGTGTTTAGCAAACTATTGTATTCCTCACTGGAAAAGTCTGATCCAGAAAAGACTTTCAAACAAACAGGTTCTATACATTTAGATTCATCTAAATCTAACAGAGCCATTTTTTCGTTGATAGCCATTCGGTAGAAATCCAATTGCTCTATACCATAATCTGAATCTTCAGGACCGGCCAACAACTTTCGGCACATTGAGTAATCCCATAGATACTCGCCAATCTCGCTTATTATAGACTTTGCAAGATTATCTTCTGCTTTTTCAACTATATATTTTTGCGAAAAGCATCCTAACATTTGCGGTGTTACCTCTACAGGATATATAGATGTCCGATTTTCTTGTACTTCTGCCGATGGAGATTCCAAAGCATTTTTCACATAGGCAAAAAACTGTTTTGGAATGCGATAGGCAACATTTTCTATTTCTCCCTGATTTGTCTTAAAAAGCACCTCTAAATAATCAAATTTGGAATTCAAAATTTGCATTCCGCTAATCAGCAAAGCATTCCAAGCATCTTCGGAACTTTTATCAAATCCACCAATTATGATAGGATAGTAATTTAATATTCCGGCATAATAATTGTTCTCTGGAAAAATCACAGAATAAAATTCAGTCAAGTCAGAAAGCCCTTCTTGAATTTTTTGCCTTTCTTTAGTGCATCTTGCCTTATACCAACCATCTATTGTGTACTTGTTAAAACCTTTGTTCATCGGGTTGTCATAATAATAGTAACATCCCATCATAAGGCGGCTAACATTCACTTTTTCTAACTCACACAATTGTAAATGCTTCGTTTTTAACGGAGTGTCGAATACTATTTCATCAAAGAATTGCTGAACATCTGATAGCGCGCGCTGTGCAGCCAAAATATTAAACATTGCAAGCTTCGCATTTTTTGGGTCTCTTTTTAAGAGTCCGGGAAATTGTCCTGTGAAGTTTGTTATAGACCAAAAATATTTTCTTTTTATACCTTGAAATTTTCTTACACAGGGAACATCTTCTTCAAATGGATTTTCTTCTCCGGGATATTTTCTTTCATTATTTATGAGCTTCTGATATTCACTATAAATACAAATGCTCTTTCTGATTGCACTTTCTTTTAGTTTTGGACTTTCCGCTTTGGTTAAACACTCACAGTAATCGTTCGCCATTGTACAAATATGGCTTCTAAGATTAAACCAGTATTCTATCCAGTCTGTCACCATTTCAAATTCGTAATTGCTAAGAATTGTTTTATTCCATAAAGATGTTAAATGCTGATGGAACATTATCACTACGTTCTCAATTGGCATTTCTTTATGTGCATCATCCGGAACAAAATAATTTTTCAGCATCTCGATTTCTGGTTTTAATGCATCTGTACAATATTTTTTGAATATCGGGAGCATCCGACAAAGTTGCTTGATTCTTGAAACGCTTTCTTCATTCGCATTTCCAATTTCACTTAAAGAGAGTATATACTCAACATGGATAGCATCTGAAGTTTCATCAACGTAGACACTATGTGATTTCGTCATGTGCTTATAGTACGTCAAAATTTCATCCATATTTTGAGAAATATATGCTCTATATGCCGTTTGGTTGCTACAGAACGAGAGATACATGAGTCTCGCCATACATTCCAAAGACATCCTATCAGACTTTTTCCATACCTCATTTAGTGGTATTTCTGCCACCAAGCTAAGTTCAGAAGTTATGTCATAAATCCATTCTGCAATTTGGGAATAGGATTCAAGATCTGTAACTTGTTCAAAAGAAACAGTCTTGGCCCTTTGGTAAAGCGTGCTGCAAAATCCAAAGATAAACATTTGCGGCAAATCACAGTCAGGTATTTTATCTCGAAGTCTTTGTAAATATTTTCCGTTGAGACTATCTGGATGTATTTTTTGCAGATTATCAAGCGTTTGCACTGAAACGCCAAATTTATCAAATGTCTTAAATGGACATTTTTCCATTGCGATAAGTTCTAGTCCAAAATGAGCATTTGCATCATCAAAAAAATCTTTGTTATCCCGATAATACTGTAAAACATCCCCCGAAAAAAGACCTTTTACTGCCCGAAGGCATCCGGACAGATCGTTTTCGTCCCACAAAAAATCTAGGACCTCTTTGAAAAAAGCACTCTTATTTAACGAAAATTCGGGAATATGAGAAAATAGTACTGCATAATCCTTCTTTTCGACCATTTTAATTACAGAAATTGCCGTGTTTTCGAGGGGAACAAATTTATGTAACTGATTTACAATATGCCACGAACGGATTGGATGCAGTCCTTCTACATAATTATCATCTGTGTTGAGATGAATTAAAAATTCCGACTCTAGATTTTTTAACAGTTCGCCAAAATCTGCTCCTGCATAATCTTTTTGACTGCAAAAGAGATTTCGGACAGTAAGCTTTACCCCACAAACATCAGCAAAGCATACTTTACGCAAAATGTCACATTTTAGCTGTCCAAATGAAGACTGCCCAAGTTCTTTCATCTGAGCTGTAATTCGTTCAGAAAGCATCTCACCATGAGTCAGCAAATAAACATACTCTATTAAAAGTTTCCGTTCGGCAATTCGATTCCACTCTCGTTTCCAATTTGTTATGCTGGGGTGCAGATTTCCTGTTTCTTTTAATTTTTGGAAAATATTTTTTGCTTCTTGTTCTTCTAATGTCGGGACTATAATATTTATTGAGCGGATATTGCTCAAATCACCACTATAATTATACCAATCAATTTCCCTTGTCGTAAGAAGAACCTTATAATTAGTTGGTAATTCAGCTTGCAAAAGCTGCACAAGTCCATTCCACTTTTGTACTCTGCCATCCAAGTTGTCAATCAAAATCAGAAGCTTCTCTCCAAGACGTAACCGAGAGTTAAAATATTGAAATGTATTGCCTAGTTGTTCATTATTATCGCATACTGTCACTTGATAGGCAGTATATTCATTCTGAAGCAAATAAGCTGATCTTAATGCGAGTGTTGTCTTTCCCTGCCCGCTGGAGGCTTTTATTACAGTCACTATATTTTCTTGTATAGACGTTATAATTTTTCCCTCTAGCATTGGACGTTCTACCGGAAGATTTTTTGCTATATCCGCAGGAGTTGCTTTTTTACCTTCATAGAAATCATTCTCATGTTCTGCTGCATTTTTTGAAAAACTAAGTTTTCTAATCCAGCTATGCGCTGGATTTTGAGCCCCTTTGCTAATGTCCATCTTAACTGCTTCAACGCAAGAAACCAATTCTTTTCTTGTTATTAAATCGCGATTCTCCATTTTTTTAAGGCAAAGGATTTTTATGCTATTCACATATAATTTGAGATTATCTGTACTGATATCGTGGTATTGAATTAGTGCCTTTTCTATTTCATCTTCAAAAATTTCTTTTTTTAAGTTTTCAAACGACAGCCTAGACAAAAAATCTTCAAAATTATATTGGCTCCAATCCCATGATGTTTGGCTCTCTTTAATTTTTTCAATCACTTCTTTCCAATATTTAAGAGAAGCTTCATCTAATTTTCCCTCAAGAATTTTCTTCAAATTTCCATTTGCAACTGGGAAATCATAGACCATCTTAAAATATCTGTCTTTATCAAGAAGATATGCCTCAAGAAAATTTTGCAGAACATCAGCCAAAAAGCTTGCGTTTTGCCGATTGACGGAGTACTTGAGCTGAATATGTGTAATTTGGCCGCCGTCTTGTTTTTCAATTCGGTCAACATCTTCGATGCCTTCAAGTTGAAAGATTGTATTCTCATTCTGGTTCGTCAGCATCAAATAACAAGCATACAAAAACTGGTAGGTATATCCTCTAAGCGCAATTTGACCACCATCTCTTGATTCTTGAAGGCTCTGAATACTTTTCTTCGGAGAAATCGGCTTTTTCTTCTTACCTTTACCCATAATTTTACCTCTCAGCCACAGCCTCGGTTCTGTTTACAGTTCCCTCAGCAGCGTCAAAAACTCATCAAAGCGATATGCACCCTCCATCTGCAAGTCTTTGTTCTGGAACACCATATAATAGCGGTATGTCTGCTTGCCAGCGGCATCCTGCCATGCACGACCCAGACGAATTTTTTCTCTGGACTCTGCATTTTCCAGCTGGTCGCCTTTGGTTTCAATCAGAATAATCTTTCCACTGGTCGTGTGGACGATAAAATCCGGGTAATGGTTGCGGAATCCGTTCAAACAGAACGAAAACTTGTTACGCTCCGGGTTGCGATGCCACCAGCGGATATTGTCCATGTTGGTCATTGCCAGAGCCATTTTGTATTCCAGACCATCCATCTTGCCCTCGGTCTGGTACAGGCTCTTGCTCATTGAAGAAGTGCTATCCGGGAGGGTGATATACTCCGTCAACTGAAAGCGGGGTTCACATACGATTTTCTCCGTTTCCAGCCACTTGTAGAAGTTTTCTCGGGCAGTTTCCTCTTGAAGCTGCATGACGTATGCACGAATTTTTGCTGCAAAGTTAACAGGCATCCGTTCCAGCGAGTCCAGCTCTTCACGGTTCATATTATCCACGATACCATCGACATAACGCCGCAGTTCATTATCATCCACCGCGTTCATCTTGCAAAGGCTCTTGTGGATAATATCCTTGCAGATACGCAGTTTATCCTCGCCCGGAAGCAGTGGAAACTGCCTGTTCATGTACTGCTGATAATCATCTTTCAGCTTGGAGATACGCGGTGTCGTGGTATCGCGGTCTTCCAAATCGACCTGCGCCAAATCGTCGTCCAGATGGCCGAAGTCGATCGCGCTGGGTTTTCCCTTCAACGTAAAGTTGCTGAGCAGGTTTTCCTTTGAGAGTTCTTCGCTGTCGTACAGCGAGAAAAGCGATGGCTGTACTTTTAGGCAGAATTTCGGAAGTTTGAGGGTGTGAACATCCTCCAAAAACTCCGGATTTACATGAGAGGTATCCACTTTATCCTGCACCTCCAGCGGCAAATCGCTCAACGGGTCATTCTGGTGCTGCTGCATAGCAACATCAAAATCGTTCTGTTCCTTTTCAGAGCGGTCAAAAATATTCTGCACCGAGGGAGAAACACTTGCCTTTGCCAAGGTGCTGCCCAACAGTGTCGGGTCGAAATCAAAAAACTCTTCTTCCGCCGATGCCGCGGGCATTGCTTCGTTTGTCGGCTGTGCCGGGAAGATGGTCTGCTCCACTTTGGGCAGCGGCTCGACCGGGGCAGCTTCTTCCTGCACACGGTAATCGTGGTCCGTGAAGCCTGCGTTATTCAAGCCCTTGACGATGCCGTCCAGCGTACGCTTGAAGTCCGCAGACGAGGTCAGAACATACGAAGTATTCAGGATCGGAGAAGAATGTTTCCGGGTATAGGGCAGGCGCAGAATACGCCCCACGATTTGCTCCACATCCACCTGACTGGTGCGGTTCGCCAGCGAAGCAAGGATATACGCAAAGGGGCAGTCCCAACCCTCTTTCAAGGCATTGACTGTAATGATAAAGCGAATCGAACACTTTTCCGACAGCAAGTCCACATTTTTCAACTCGTTGATTTCCGCCGTCTTGATGGCAATTTGCTCTGCTGGAATGTTGGCAGTAATCAGGCGTTGGCGCAGTTTTTCAAAAGTCGTTGCATTTTCTGTGCTCTTGGGTTGCGCCTGAAACAGCACGATGGGGCGAATGTAGCTGCCACCCTTTTCGTAGGCATCTTTTGCGTGAATTTCCAGTGTCCGCTGCATCTCGATGGCATCATGCAGCACATCCTGCTGGCTGTTGCGGTTCATCACAATGACAGGCAACTTGACCATGTTCTCGCGTTTCAAGTGAATCGCATCCACAATGGAGATGATGTTGCTTTCCTTCGTGGGCGTTGCCGTCAGATCCAGCACAAAGCAGGGATTGAAGTTTTGCAGCATCTGCTTGCTCGGGTTACTGCGCGCATGGTGGCTTTCGTCCACAATGACCAGCGGATGCAGCTGATTAATGACCTGCATCAAGGCGGTCGGGTCGGTATCTTCCAGCGGCATATCAGGTTCGCCCAGTGCATTTGCCAGCGCAACAAGGCTGCTGTTCTCCTGCTTGGCCTTGAGCCGCTCCTTCTTGCCACGGAACGAATCGTAAGACAGCACCATGATGGAAAGCTGCTCGTTGACCGTAGAGATATTGAAGTGCTGCCCCATCAAAAGCTGTTCTTTGGTATACACTTCTACACGGCTGCCAAAGGCAACATCAATTTTCTGGCGGTAAGGATGTGCAGGGTCACGCAATGCAGCCAAGGTTTGGGTCAGGATAGCATCTGACGGAACCAGCCAAACCACTGCACGGCGTTTTACCACACCCAGTGCGGAGAAAATCGGCTCGATGGCATTTGCAGCCAAAAATGTTTTGCCGCCGCCCGTAGGAACTTTCAGGCAGACATTTGGCACACCAGGCAGAAGATTCTGATACTTGGGCATTCCGCCAAATCCGACTTTTACATCTTTCTCCTGCCAGAGCCGAGTATAGGCCGTTTCGATGTTCTTTGTCTGCATCAGGATTTCCAGATAGCGTTCCAAATCCCGAATGACGGCTTTCTGATATTTTTTCAATTCCATAAGAGCCGTCCTCCTTACACCCGCGCAATGTCGCGCGGAATTTTCTTAAATGTAATACCAAACCGCAGCAAGTCACTCTCACTCAATGCACAGCGGTCAGCATAAATCAGATAGTTTTCCGCTTTTTCCGGAATGGTAGACAAAAAAGCATAGTCCAACACGCACATCTGGTCGGGCTCATAGTAGAAATAGTAAGCGGTGTGGTTGTTCTCACCGAGGAAATATGGGCTTCCGTTCTGTTGATTCACCGCAGGTTTCTTCGTTTCCGTATACCAGATGTAGTCACGAATTTTGTCTATGCCGATGCTTTCATTCAGGTTGCCATCCGGCAGAAGCAGCCGCTCGCCCAGTTCGTAGTAACTGAAATTGCCACCAGTGCCTTCTACGGCGTTCTTGTCTTTGCCATAGCCGTTGATCACACGCTTCACACGTTCAGCAGTCGTAGTATCGGCATACCGTTCCATCTCAACGAGTACAAACCTGCGATGTCCTTTATCTTCATTATTGGCATTTAGAACGGCATGAGCAGTTGTGCCCGAACCCGCAAAAGAATCGAGAATAACATCGCCGTCCTTCGTTATCCATTTGATGATTCTTTCGATAAGAAGAACATTTTTCTCGGTATCAAATCCTGCATACGAGCCAGAAAGGAGAATATCCATCCAGTTATCACTTAATAATTTTCCTGTCTGTGGTGGTACATAATATTGAATTGTACCCTTTTCGTTCTTTCTGACAAAATCCATCTTTTCATTAGTTGCCATAAGATGGTCAATATAAAAATCATCTATCGACATTGATGCTGCATAGTTCGATAAGTAATTTTCATAATTTTGCATTGCTTTTGTGGCTCGTCCAATCTCCCATCTCCACTGACCCGATTCAGGCGTGATGCCAAAAATTTCATACCGCATGGTAGGGCGATCCGTTCCACGCCAGAATGTATCCCATTTTCCTGCCTTATCAGCTTCAAACCCTTTTGACAACTTCGGCAACTTAGCTTGAGGATTTTTTGAGTACAGATAAATATACTCATGTCCTAACGAAAGCGACTGAACTTCGTCAAATTGAGCCTGAACATTTTTAATTCCACGACGAACTGCAATACAGTTTCGGAAATTGGCAGAGCCAAAAATCTCATCCATAATGCATCGAAGATAAGCATATTCAAAAACATCAATGCTAACAAAAATAAACCCATCATCCGCCAGCAACTTCTGCAGCAGCATCAGCCGAGGATACATCATGCAGAGCCACTTGTCATGGCGTGTCAAATCCTCGCCTTCTTTACCAACGACTTCGCCCAGCCACTTTTGAATATGCGGATCATTGACATTATCGTTGTAGCACCACTTCTCATTGCCAGTGTTGTAAGGAGGATCGATGTAGATGCACTTCACCCGACCCTCATACTGCGGCAACAGAGCTTTCAGGGCTTCCAGATTATCGCCGTGGATAATCATGTTATCACTGCCGTTGTCCTCGGTGTGCTTGCCCATTTCGTCAAAGCTATACTGACGCTCCAACACACGGAACGGCACTTCCTGATGATGATTGACAACTTTGCTTTTTCCGATCCATTCCAAAGTAGGCATGGTGTTTTCTCCGTTTCTCTGTGAAAGTTCTTTCACGTTTAATAATAACAAGTTGGGCGGCAAAGCGCAACGGTTCCGGCAAAGAAATACAAGTTTGATGAACAACAAAAGCGTTTTGCAAAAAACGCGTAGCCTGCATCCATCGGATGTAGTTCAAGGGTTTGGGATTTCCCAACAAGCATTTTGCAACGCAAAATGGTCTTTGTATATACGAAGACACTGCTTGCTACGGCTATGAACGCCTTTTGAATTGCAAAATGATTTTTCAGTTGCTATACTGGGCTTATCAAAATTTTTTCGGGAGGACGCCGCAGTGACTGCACAGACAATGCAAATCGGGAACAGACCTTGCCGCATTTGCGGCGAAGCCTATGCAGAATACCTACTGCTCCAAATGACCGGCGAACACGAACTGCAGAGCATGGACCATGAAGTGGCAATGATCGCGCAAAGCAGCCGGAATTTTCTGTTTGCGGCAATTCCCGTGGAAAGTTGGAATGATGCACTTTCTCCGTGGGAAGCCCCTGCTGTCTGGGGAAAACAAGGTTTCGGCGGCAAGGCTGCGGACACGCTGTGCTTTCTGACGGGACAGGTCATTCCCACGCTGAAGCAGCAGTTTCGTCTCCCAGAAAACGTCAAAATCATTCTGGGCGGCTACTCGCTGGCCGGGTTGTTTGCATTGTGGGCCTCCACCCAGACTGATCTGTGCTATGGTGTCGCCGCCGCTTCGCCCTCGGTGTGGTTTCCGGGTTGGATGGAATTTGAACAGCAACGCCCGATACAGACGCAGCACATTTATCTGAGCCTTGGCGACAAGGAAGAACACACGAAAAGCACCGTCATGGCTGTGGTGGGGGATAATATCCGCACTCTGCACAGTCAGCTTATAGCGCGCGGTGCAGACTGCACCTTTGAATGGAACAGCGGCGGGCATTTCAAAGACGTCGATTTGCGTACCGCAAGAGCATTTCGGTGGGTGATGGAGGAAAGCCGATGAATATTTTGATCGATGCAGACGGCTGCCCGGTCGTCGATCTGACGTTGCAGATTGCAAAGCAGTTCGGCGTTCCTGTCATCATCCTGTGCGACACCTCCCACCAGATCGAGCGGGAAGGTGCGCAGACGCTGGTGTTCGATAAAGGGGCTGACAGCGTAGACTTTGCCCTCGTCAACCGGGTAAAACCGGGAGATGTGGTTGTGACGCAGGACTACGGGCTGGCGAGTATGTGCCTTGCCAAGTGCGCCCGGGTGCTGAACCAGAATGGTCTGGAGTACACCGCCGACAACATAGACTCTCTCATGCTACGGCGTTATGAAAACAAAAAACTCCTCCGTGCTGGAAAGCACCCCAAGGGAAGCCCAAAGCGGACGAAGGAGCAGAATGTCAGGTTTGCGGATACGCTTGAGAAGATCTTGAACTGCAACCATTGATACATACTTTTGGAAGGCTGGAGAAATCCAGTCTTCTTTTTTCATAAGTTCCAATTGTGACTTTTTTGTTAACTTTCGAAGATGTGGTTGTATTTTGGCCTTTCAACTGGGTTCGTATATGAAGGCTTCTTTTTTGGGCGAATATCGATTCGAGAGATTACATCTTGGTTACAAGTTATAAATTGTGGGTGCAGAATGGCCTTTTTCGTCGGCTACCAATTAGAGGGATGATTTTTCAGAAGCCCTAAATTCCGAAGATTTTCTATAAAAAGCGGCTCCTTGAAAACAGAACAGTTCAATCGTCCGGTACTTCACAAAAGGTACTTCTGTAACTCGCAGCCCGGTCATAACGAAGACGGGGTTGCTGAAATGCCAATGAAGCGGTGCAAGCCCGCTGCTGGACGATTCCCCACCCCTCGGGTGCCGAGGGCGAATATGGGAGACCTATATCATATTGACGCAGATGGACTGTAAGCCTATCTGCGACGCGAGAGTTGAAACTACTGTCAGCTCTCTTTACATTGCCACCTATCCGCAGGTGACACACTTTTTGACGCTATGAAGGATTCTTCTGGCTAGTATCAATTTGAACGATTACATCTTGGTTACAGATTGTAAGTGGTGGGTGCAGAATAGCCCTTTTCGTGGGCTCGTATATAGAGGGGTATTTCTTCGGAGTATCTTCTTTCACGAAGGTTTGCTTGTACTCGTATGATTATTATGACAATTCCGTTTAATAGCATACGCACGATTTGCAAATGCAAATTGTGACTTTTTTGTTAATTTTCAAAAGCATTGCTACGTTTTGGCCTTTTTCGTCGGCTACCTATTGAGGGCATCTTTTTTCAAGACCACTTTCAACTTCAGGCACCGCCATTGTTGCAAAGTTTCGCCCTCCATCGGTTACCCCATGGACCGACGTTATTTTAACCAAGAAGCTACTTCGGCTATATTTTCCAAGAACTTTTTAACAAATTTCTTTTTCGGGTTACTTTTTGGCCTTTCTCGATGCCTACCAATTAGAGGGACAATTTTTCGGAAGCCTTAAATTTCGAAGATTTTCTATAAAACTCTGTTCTTTGAAAACAGAATAGTTCAATCGTCCGGTACTTCACAAAAGGTACTTCTGTAACTCGCAGCCCGGTCATAACGAAGACGGGGTGGCTGAAATGCCAATGGTGCGGTGCAAGCCCGCTGCTGGACGATTCCCCACTCCTAGGGTGCCGAGGGCGAATATGGGAGACCTTAACATATTTTTCGGGAAGTCAGCATGTTAGCCGGCTTCTCTTACATATCGCTTTTATCCTCAAGCTTTATCTAAGCTTTTTCAAATTATCAGTTTTCACGGCATGATCATCTGCCATATCCAAGGAGGGTCTATGAAGTTTAACGATGCCTATTCCCAGATGTTTCCCGGCTACCCCGATGCCGTCAGCCTTCAGCAGGCTGCGGAGATGCTTGGTCTGAACCGCCACACGGTCGGGGAACTGATCCGTTCCCGCCGCCTGTTTGCGCTTAAAATCGGCCGCACCTACCGTATCCCGAAGCTGAGCGTGATCGAGTTCCTGCTCACCGGGCAGAGCACCTTCCCGGCTGGAAATCCGCCGCTGGATGTGGTATGCTGTGGGTGCAGCAACGGACAGCACGCCTGTTGACCCCAAGGAGGTTTATGATGAAAACTACAGGGTCTGTCCAAGAGAAAAATGGACGTTTCTATTTCGTGATCAATCTTTATGATGCCAACGGCAAGCGGAGGATCAAGTGGATCTCCACAGGTCTGACCGTCCGGGGCAACAAGCGCAAGGCAGAATCCATGCTCCGGGAAGTATTGCTCCACTATGATGAGACTGGGGAGCTGCCCACAGGGCGGGGCGGAGCCTACGAAAAAGTAGATGCTAAAACCGCCAAGCCCCTGCCGCTGCCCCTCCAACCCGTCAACAAGTCGGAGATGCTGTTTCTGGACTATCTCAACGAGTGGGTGCAAGTCCATAAGGCATCCATTCAGCCTGCAACTTTTATCAGCTACAATCGGATGATCACCGGGCGCATCACGCAGTATTTTGAGCCGCTGGGCTTGAAGCTGTGTGAGGTCACGCCGCAGGTGCTGGATGAGTTTCAGGAGAAGATCTTGCTGGAGGGCTACACCACCAACACGGTCATTCACTACCACGCCATCTTCGGTAAAGCGTTCAAGGATGCCGTCCGCAAGGATTATCTGGAAACCAACCCGATGCTGAAAGTTGACCGCCCGAAGAAGAACAGCTTCCGGCCCAACTTCTACTCCAAGGATGAAGTCCAGCAGCTGCTGGAAGTATCGCAGGATGACCCCCTGCACCTGTGCATCCTCATTACAGCCTACTACGGTCTGCGCCGCAGCGAGGTGCTTGGGCTGAAGTGGTCGTCTATCGACTTTGAGCGCAAGTCCATCACCATTAACCACAAGGTGACGGAACAGTTGGTGAACGGCAAGTACGTTCCTGTGGTCAGCGATGTGATGAAGAACAAGACCAGCTGCCGTACTCTGCCGCTGATCCCGGCTGTGGACGAAGAACTTCTGAAGCAGAAGGAAAAGCAGCAGCTTTACCGCAAGCTGTTCAAGAAGAGCTACAGCACTGAGTATCTGGATTTCGTCTGCACCGATCAGGAAGGCAAGCTGATCCGCCCGAACTTCGTGACGGAGCACTTCGACTGGCTGCTTCGGAAGTATAGCTTGCCCCGCATCCGCTTCCACGATCTGCGCCACCCGTATGTCAAGCCCACGACAAAAAAATTTGCAACTTTTTTGAAAATTTCCGGGTAACCGCATAGCTGACCGTAGCTGTTCCATACGGCGTTCATGGCTCATGCCTCCTTTCCCGGTTCCGCAGTTGCTAAGAAGTCCTGCGTAACATATTCAATCTCAATCCGGTCTCCCGGAAAGATATAGACCTTATTGATAAGCCGGTCAATCAGGGCTTGCGTCAGAGTGCCGGCGCTGTCTACTTCCTGAACGATTTCACGCTGTTTCAGTCTTGCTTCGTAATCGCTTTGTATCTGTTTGGTCTGTGCGGTAATAGCGGCATGGACATTCTTTGCCTGCACCAGTTCCGCGTCATATACCGCTTTCCGCTCCCTGTAGGTTTCCAGGTCAATCTCTCCAAGCGCATACTGTTCATAGAGCTGCCGTTTGCTGTCCTGGATAGAGTGCAGCTTATCTTCATGCTCGGCCTGCTGAACCGTCTGCAAATCCAGCTTGTCTTTGCTGCTGTCAATTCCCAGCGCCGGACACATCTGCGCCCGGATTATCTCAAAAACCGCCTGCTCCAGATCAACCATTTTTACCCTTACCCCGTGACAAGGAAGGTTTTCTGCCACTTCGGAATGACGGCAGTAAAACCAGACATCATTTCTGAGTGACATGGCATGGTCGCAACATCCACAGAATACCTTTCCACGGAGAAGGTAGTCACGCCGCTTTTTATTGGGAAGAGAGAACCGCTTAATTGAAGCATTGGCTTTCTCAAACAGTTCCTTGCTTACGATTGCCTCGTGGTGATCCGGGATTTTGAACCACTCGCTTTCATCCTTCAGTTTCATGCGGCGGCTGCCAATCTCCTGTACCTTGCGCTTACCGATCACATAGGTGCCGATATACCGTTGGTCCGCCAGCATCCGCAGCACCGTTGAACTGTTCCAGACGCCATGCGTTCGGGAAACATTGTAGTGATCTTTGCCTCTATTCCTCCGGTATTCTCCAGGCGTAGGAATCTTCATGGCGTACAGTTTCCTCGTGATCTCTGCGGCGGTATTGCCGTCGGCTGCCCATTCAAATATCTGCCGGACAATTTCTGACACTTCCTCATCCGGTTCCATGCGCCCGTCTGCGCTCTTGCGGTAGCCATAAGGACAAATGACGCTTTGATACTCGCCCCGGCGCATCTTTGCGTATTTGGCGCTTTTCGTTTTCATGGACATATCCCGGCTGTAACACTCGCTGATAAGATACTTAAAGGCAATGTCAATCCCTCCGGTATCTCCTTTGAAATTGGCGGTATCAAAATCGTCGCTGACAGAAATAAACCGGGTATGGTAAAGCGGAAACACTCGCTCAATGAAATAGCCGGTCTCAATGCTGTTGCGGCCAAACCGTGAAAGGTCCTTCACAATGATACAGTCAATTTTCCCGGCCTGCACCATTGTCAAAAGCTCCTGTACCGCGGGACGTTCAAAGTTGGTTCCTGTATGGCCGTTATCAACAAATTCCAGGACTTCGCTGTTATCCCATTCCTGCAGCGACATGGCCGTTTCCCGAAGGAGCAGCTTTTGGTTGGGAATACTCAAACTTTCCGTCTTGAAGTCCTCCACAGACAGGCGGATATAAAGGGCAATCACATATTTCTGCTTCATTTTACCGCCTCCCCCTGAAATTCACTCTTAAACCGGAAAGAAACACGGATATTCCGCTCATGGTCGATCTCAATCCGCTCAATCAGCCGTTCAATCAGTTCCGCCGTCAATACATGGTCCTGGGCCAGTGATTTTGCGTCTTTTTCCATTGCACGGTAGCGTACAAGCTGGTCATCCAGGGCATCCATATCTTTTTCAAGCGCCTCAATATCGCCGGAAAGGACAGTGATAGATTCCTCATAACCTGCTTTCAGTTCAAAATATTCCTCGCTGGTTAAAATGCCCTGTACGAAGTTTTCATACAGCCCCCGGATTAAACGCCGCTGTTTCTCTATTTCCTGCCGTTTGGCAGACATTTGGGATTTCAGCCTGTCTTTTTTCTGTTTCTGCCTTGCCTCCAACTGAAAGAGAGGAAGGGACATACCCAAAGCAACGGACAGCTCTTTTTCTAAAATAGTGGTGACGGTTGCAATCAGCTCTGTCTCCTGCATCATCACGCCTTTGCAGGTATCTTTCGCCACACGGCTGTTCGTGAGGCAATGGAACCAGTAAATATCCGGGCCTTTTTTACGTTCCGCCCGTTGCCGGTGGAGGCTCCTGCCACAATCGGCGCAGAATACCTTACCCTTGAAAATATTCGGTGTATAGGGGCGTTTGGGGACCGCCCGGCTTTCCTCGCAGACCTGTTTCCGGTATTCCTGTACCGCAGTAAAGAGTTTATGGCTGATAAGCGGCTCATGGGTGCGTCTGGCAATAATCAGGTTGTCATCGTCAGCCTTGACCTGCTGGTGGTCCACCATCTTTGTTTTGCCCTGCACCAGATCGCCGGTATAAACTTCGCTTTCTAAAATCTTCATTACCGAGCGGGTCTGCCATTTGCCGCTCCCAATCAGGCCGGGGCTGGTGATCTCACCGGTGGATTTTTTGTAGTGGCTTGGCGCCGCAATCCCCATTTCATTGAGGTTACGGACGATACGGTTCAACGCTACTCGCTCATAAGCCCATTCAAAAATCTGTTTCACGACAGGAGCCGTATTCTCATCGATCAGCAGCTTGTGGCAGTTATCCGGGTCTTTCCGGTAGCCATAGGGTGCCCGCGCGCCAATATAATCGCCGTCTTTCATGGCCTGTCTTGCCTGTGCCTTGATCTTTCTTCCAATATCCAGAGAATAGGCTTCATTTATCATATTCTTCAGGGGAAGCATAATGCCGCCGTGAAGGTTGCCGGGGTCCGCCGTGTCAAACTGGTCCGTGACCGCAATAAAACGGACATTATGCGCATAAAAATACTGCTCAATATAATAGCCGGTATCAATAGAATTGCGTCCAAGCCGGGAAAGGTCTTTGACGATCACACAGTTGATATGGCCCGCTTCAATATCAGAGAGCATCTGCTGAAATCCGGGGCGGTGGAAATTTGTACCCGTCAGGCCATTGTCGATGTATGTGTCATAGACTACAAAATCCGGTTTGTCCGCCAGAAAATCATTCAGCACCAGCTTTTGGTTCTCCACGGAGCAGCCCCGTTTCTTGTTATCCTCCACGGAAAGCCGGATATACAGAGCCACATATACATATAAGGACGGTGCCGGCATGGGAGATTCCGTCTGTTTCCTGCTTTTTCTTGCCATTTAGCCTGCCTTCCTTTCTGCGGCCTGTTCCGCGATTTGCTCCGCCAGTGCGACGGCCTTTTTATATTCATCCTGATAGTTAAATTCAATATGCAGCTCGTCCTTGCCGATTACCCGAATACTGCGGATAAGCTGCATGACCGCACGGCGGTCAATTTCTTCCATTGTGGAGAACTGCATGAAATGGTTGATCCAGCGGTTCCGCTCGCTGCGGTTCTCCAGTACATCCGTCAGGCGTTCTTCCCATTCGGCAATCGCCTTTTGCAGAAGTTCAATGTCGGCATTGTATTTCCGCTTATAGGAAAGATATTCTTCTTTGGTGAGAATCCCGCTTACCAGGTTCTCATAGAGCTTTGTCTTGAATCCCTCGATCTGCGCCCGCTGCCTTTCGTTTGCCTTGATCTGCGCGGTATATTCCTGAACCAGTTCCCGGTTGATCCGCTCCTGACTAATACTGGACAGCAGAGCATCCAGGGAAGCTACATTTTCAATGTGACCTTTCAAGCTGTCCTGCACACACTCGATCAAGTCTGTTTCCTTTAACATGACAGAGGAAGTACAGCCATTTTTCTTTCCGGTCGGGCAATAGTAGTAGTGGTATTCCTTGTCCTTGTAACGGTTCGTCTTGCGGGTCATGCGGCAACCGCAGCACCCGCAGATTAAAATGCCGGAGAACAGGTAGACCTTATCTGACTTTGGAGAGGTGCGGGTATCAATCCTTCGGAGCCTCTGCACCAGATCAAAATCATGTTTCTGGATAATTGCCTCGTGAGTACCCTCCACACGGACCCATTCGGAGGAAGGCTTGTCCTCACGCTCTTTCAGCTTGAAGTGGGGCGTCGTCTGCTTTCCCTGTACCAGCGTTCCGGTGTAGGTTTCATCCTGCAAAATACGGATAATGGTAGTCGCAGACCATTTACAGTCCTTGCGGTCCGTATAGCCGCCTTTTGCATGGGGCATCCCGTGATTGCGTTTATATGCCAGTGGGGAAAGTATGCCCATCCGGTTCAGTTCATCCGCAATATGGGAAGCGCTGAACCCTTCCAGACGCTTTCTGAAAATATCCCGCACCACACCCGCCGCATACTCGTCAACTTCCAGACTTTTATGCTTATCGCCGGTTTTTACATAACCGTAAATGGTAAAGGCTCCGACAAAATCACCGCTGCGGCGTTTCACATCCAGGGCGCTCCGGGTCTTTACAGAAATATCCCGGCTGTATGCCTCATTCATAATATTTTTGACAGAGACGGTAAGGTCATCGGCAGCATCGTTTTCCGTGTCCACGTTATCATTGATGGCGATAAAACGGACGCCGTAAGCCGGGAACACACGGCGCATATAACGGCCAGTTTCTATGTACTCGCGTCCCAGGCGGGAAAGGTCTTTTACAATTACACAGTTGGCCTCGCTCTGCTCGATCATCCGCATCATTTCCTGGAAGGCCGGACGGTCAAAAAGAACGCCGCTGTAGCCGTCGTCAATCTTTTCCGCGACAACCTCAATTTCCGGGTGCCTGGCAATGTAGTCGTCGATCAGCCGCCGCTGGTTGGCAACGCTGTCGCTTTCCACGGATTTGTCATCCGTATAAGAAAGACGGATGTACTTAATAGTTTTGTAAACCTGCATAAAAAAACACTCCTTTCTTTGCGCAGAAAAATCCCCGCAATTCAAGAAGTGTGGCTATGCCGTATTCAATTCCTTTTCCGATTTCTATTCTACCACGACCTCGCGGGAAAGTCAGCCCTCTTTCTGAAAAATATCCGGCTTACCGCAGGATTCCTTTGATACATTCCTCCAGCGTGGCGCCTCCAGAAGCAAAGCTGGCGTGGACAGTAAAGCGCCCACACTTGAAACGGTAAGGGTTTTTGATCTGACGGACAAATTCTGCAATCCGGTCCTCACGGGAAAGCTCCCTGTCAACCGTAACATCCCGAATGTCTACCAATGTACCGGTTCCGCCAACAGCAGGCGTGTGTTCCATAATATCAGCTCCTTCCTGAAAATTCCTGGTTATCAAAACCACATGAATAGGCCGGATCCACGGCCACCAAGCACATGAATCCGGCCCATTGTATCTGATTTCGATTTTATAGGAATCCATGCCGCTGCTCGAAAATCAAAGCAACGACATGGATGGTTTTTTGGTAACTTGCCGTATTTGCCACGCCCCCCGGCAGGCCCTTTTCCGGACCGGGGATGCCACAGGCTGCGGTCAGCTTTACCGCATCATAGCCCTGCTTATGCCGTCGCTTCGCCAGAGCTAACGAACACAGAAGGGACTCCCCCCAAGTCTTTGACGGGTCGTGAGAAAGTATCATTGTGCCCTGTATCGGTCATCGCGCCTGGCCTGCCACAGCCAGGTCAATGGATTGCGTGGATCGCTCGGACGGCTGGGCTTCATCACCTCCTTAAAGCCGCCTGTCATCGCGCCGCTCTATTTGCCGCTCGGAATACAGGGAAAGTACCTATGGCACCGTATATTCAGTTGTCAAAGAACAAGTGAGGGATGTGGCAGTTATGACAGTATTTCAGTTGGGCGGGCCGGAACGTGTGTTACCGGCCACATCCATCAGGCTTGTCCTGCCGAATATGTCCCTCTATTATTCATTTCATTTTCAGGCGTTTTTTTCGGGGTCTGACTCCATTTTTTTCAAAATTTTTTTCAGACGCCGAAGCCCTCTCTGGATTCCTTCATGCACAGAGCTGGCGCCGGAACCTTCGCTTTTTGCAATCTCCGATATACTCATGCCGAGAAGAAAATGAGAAGTGATCCGATTCCGCTGTTTTTCCGGCAGGGAGGCAATCGCCTGATAGAGCCGGGCATTTTCTTCTTTCTGTTCCAGGATTTCAGCCGGTGTCAGAACAACCACCAGGGCGTCGCGCTCCACATTGACATCGTAATCCAGAGAAAAGTATGCTTTGTGCCGGTATGTACGCAGAAAAGAAGCTGCATCAGCCAGCTTAAGTTCCCGGAGAAGATCAGCCACTTCGTCCGGCACTTCAACAATAACGTCCTGTGTATAAAACGGGTAATATTCCCGCAGATTGATCTCTTTCATAGGTAATCCTCCAATTTCGATTTTTTTGAGTTGACAGGCAAAATCGAAATCAGAGGGGCGGTGATCTACACCGTACAGATCCGGCGGCAGGCTTGTCCTGCGCCTTATCTGTAAAAAAGAGCGCACACCGTACAGCGGTAAGCTGTGCCTGTCGTATTCTGTCACCATCTGACGGAGCAGAATGGAAAATGCAAAATCCTGTCGAATGGAAAAACCCCGCAATCCATCGCAGGATTACGGGGTTTGAATCTCTTTTATATGACCGGCTATGTCGAGGCCGGTATTCTGACCTCGGCAGCATTTTCCATGCCCTCCTTTAGTGAAGGAGAGCAGAGTTACCTATTATGTCCACCTCCCTCATTTTGGGGCATTATATAGGGATAAATGCTATAATTCTTCCAGAAGCGTCATGGTTTTACTGAATTTAATCAACAATATATGACAAAATCAGGAATTATTCACACAGCAGAAAAACGAAGATTTAAGGGTGCGGCAGAAATACCGCACCCTTTCTATACTTCAAATTTATAGCCCACGCCATAGACGCTTTTCACATAATCCGGCAAGTCGGGGGCAACCCGGAGCTTCTTTCGCAGGTTGCTTATGTGGTTGTTGATCGCTTTCCGGGAATAGTAGGTGTAGTCCTCATGCCATACCAGATCCAGGAGCATTTCATAAGTGAACACCCGCTTTGGGTTCAGGATGAGCAAAGCGAAGATTTCAAATTCCTTGACCGTTAGCGGAATTACCTGGCCCCGCACAGTGACAAGGCGCTGCTCCAAGCAGAAATATAAATCACCTTCCCGGATTTCCGTCAATGGCTGATCTGCCTGCGGCGGGATAATATACTGGCCTCGAAAGAGTGTTGAGTATGGGACATCAGCCGGAAGATTGCCAGCCTCATAGTCACGAACAAACTGAGCCAGCTCTTTCTTTTGGCTGACAGAAAGCAGAGCAAACAGCTTTTCACCGATCTGCCTGCCGGAATCTTTTAAATCCAGTACGGCTAATTTCCCATATTGTCACCACCTCCTTAGTCCTCCAAAGCATCTTTCAACTTTTGAAAGGATTCATTACTAATAACGTGTTCAATCCGGCAGGCATCGGCCTCCGCAGTTTTGGGGTCAACGCCTGCGGCGATAAGCTGCTCGGTAAAGAAACAATGTCGCTCATAGATTTTTTCGGCAACCTCGCGGCCCACATCGGTCAGATGGAGAAAGTAATCTTCGTCCATTGTGAGAAAGCCGCCGTCCCGCAAGGTAGCCACTGCATGGCACACGCTGGGCTTTGACACCTCCATGTGCCGGGCCACATCTACGGAGCGTACCATACCAAGTTTCTTTTGAAGAACAAGGATGGTTTCCAGATAGTCCTCCCCGGACGCATGAAGTTTCATGTTGCGGTTCTCCCTCAAATTATCAGGCAATGCTCCAGCCCTCTGCTTGCTCACGAATTGTAATGAAACGGCGATAAAGGCCTTTCTGCTGAACAAGCTGCTGATGTGTTCCTTTCTGAACAACTTGACCTTTATCCACCACTAAAATCTGGTCAGCGTGTTCAATCGTTGCCAGACGGTGGGCGATAACGATAACCGTTTTTCCAATGGTCAATTCACTGATTGCCTGCTGGATCAGATGCTCATTTTCGGGGTCAATACTTGCTGTTGCTTCATCAAGAATTACAATGTTGGCATTTTTCAAAATGGCGCGGGCAATAGAAATACGCTGTTTTTCTCCGCCAGACAGCGTAGAGCCGCCCTCACCGATCACCGTTTCATATCCATCGGGAAGAGCCATAATGAAGTCGTGGCATCGAGCCTTTTTCGCAGCTTCTATAATTTCTTCCTGCGTTGCACTTGGATTGCCGAAACGGATGTTGTTTTCAATGGTATCGTGGAACAGGTAGACCTTTTGAAAGACCATCGAGATATTGCGGAGCAAACTGTCACAGGTAATGTTCCGCACATCCTCACCGCCTACTGTGACCTTGCCGCTGTCAACATCATAGAAACGGGCAATCAGGTTGCAAATCGTGGTCTTGCCGCTGCCAGATGGCCCTACAATGGCCGTAGTGCTGCCCTGGGGGATGGAAAAGCTGATATTCCGCAAAACAGGAACTTTATCGTAGGAGAATGTCACATCGCGAAAAGCAATGTCTGTGTTCTGCAAAGAAATATCTTTCCCGTTTTTGTCTATAATGTCAGCGTGTTCAATGCCGTCCAGTTTATCCAGCGTAGCATCAATGACCTCCAATACATGGGCGGCGTTGTTCATGGCTTCCACACTTCCAAAGATCATAAAGGAGAACATATCCAGCATGAGCATGGTAAGAAGTTCCATACTGCCGTTATAGGTCAGCAGAGCGGCCACAGCTACAATGGCAATGGAGGCGGCTTTCAGAGAAAACAGGTGCAGGCAGTTGAAGGGCATATATTCCACTTCAATTTTGATGTTGATTTTCTTGCTGTCGTTGTATGCTTTGCGGATACCGGCAATAGATACGCCTTCCTGCTTAAAGGCTTTCACCACCTGCATCCCCCGCAGATACTCGATAGAACTTTCCACCATATCGTCCTGTGCCTTTTGATGGATAGGCGCATTTTGGTGGCTGCGTGCCTCTAACAGATGGAGGAATAGGGCAGACAGAAGGACACCAGCCAAAGCAATTCCTCCCGCCAGAGGGCTATAAAATGCAAGGAACAATATCAGGACGATAACGGTGATATAGCCATTCACAACAGTGTTGACCATATTCATGGCGAACATTTCCATAAACGAGAGGTCGGTTGTGGCCGCTGCGGACAGTTCTCCCATATTGTTCTTACTGAAAAAGCCCAGCGACACTCGCTTCAAAATGTCTCCCAGCCGTATTCTCTCGTCAGCGGTTGCTTCATAACCAACACTTTCCTGCGTGATGGCTCGGAGATATGAGAACAGGTATCGGCCCAATACAGCTAAAATCATGGCCCCCAGCATGATCCAGATGTCCCGGCCCTCCAATGGTTTAACGCCACCCCAGTCATCCAGAACAGCACTCAGTCCCTTTGCAGCCAGCATAATAGGAATTGCGGTAAAAATGCTATGAATGAAAGCGTAGATAAACCCGATGTAAATACGCCGTTTATATTTTCCTGTCCATTGGATCAGTCGATTTACAATCCGAAACATATCAGTTACCTCCTTTCCCGGAACCGGCAGACCAGTTCTGCGCTCCGATATGCGCCTCCCACATATCCCGATAGAGAGAGTCGCTATCTAAAAGCTGCTGATGAGTACCTGTGTTCTCAACCTGCCCGTTTTGCAGAACAATAATCTGATCGGCATTTTTGATGGTGGACAGACGATGTGCGATGACCAGCAGCGTTTTCCCTTTTGTCAAAGCAGCGATAGACTGCTGGATTTTTTCTTCGTTCTCCTGGTCGGTGAACGCGGTTGCCTCGTCCAAAATCACGATGGGGGCATTTTTCAAAATCATGCGGGCAATAGAAATGCGCTGTTTTTCACCGCCTGAAAGCCGGTTCCCCGCATCCCCGGCCATCGTGTCATAGCCATTGTCCAATTTCTGTATAAATTCATCACAGCAGGCGGCTTTTGCTGCCGCATATACTTCTTCGTCCGTAGCATCAGGGTTTCCCAGCCGGATATTTTCCTTGATTGAGCAGTTGAACAGGAAGTTATCCTGTGTAACAAAGCTGACAATATCGGCAAGTTGGGCCAGCGGCATACTGCGAATGTCCACACCGCCAATGGTGATTTTTCCATCGTTCACATCCCAAAAACGGGCAATCAAGCGAGCGATGGTGGACTTACCTCCACCGGACGGGCCGACAAGTGCCGTAAACTTTCCCTCCGGGATTTTCAGATTGATATGGGAAAGCACCTGTTTACCGCTCTCTTTATCATAAGAGAACGAAACATCCTGAAGCTGAATGTCTTTGGACTGCACATACACTGGTTTTCCGGTATCGGGCAGTTCTTCCACATGGAGCAGCTTGTCTACATCGTGTACGGCATACTCAACCGTTTTCGTTTCATTGACATAGGTGGTAAAGTTCATCAGTGGACCTACAATCCCCAGCGAGAGGATCAGGCACATAACAAGATCCTGCGGGACCAGGCTTCCGGTCCAGTAGAGATACATACCAATCGGGAGCGTCCCCAGGAAGGTGGAAGGCAATACCGCAGAAATAAAATTCATCAACTTCCAGGTGCTTTGATACCATTTGAGGGTGTAGTCCTTGAAAGATTTAACCGCCTTTGTGAATTTTTCATAGGAACTGGAGGACTGATTAAACGCTTTGATAACTTCAATGCCCTCCACATACTCTACAATCACGCCGTTCACATAGTTGTTGGACTCCATGTAATCGGCATAGAGCTTATTAAAATTCTTCATCATCATGGCAAAGGCGATAAAAGCAAGAGGCACAGTCACCAGCATAGCCAGAGCCATACGCCAGTCAATGCAGACCAGATAAACAAAGACTGCCACGGGGAGCAGCAGGTTGGAGATACACTCCGGGATCATGTGGGCCAGTGGCAGCTCAATCGTTTCCACACGGTCTACCAATACACTTTTCAACTTACCCACAGACTCTCCGATGACTGTCCCCAGCGGCGCTTTCATCAGCCGCTGGGCAAGGGTCAAACGAATATTCTCCAAAATGGTGTAGGCAGATATGTGGGACAGGCTCGTTGAAATACCATAGAACAAGAAGCGTATCGCATAAGCGCCAAGTCCAATCCAGCACCATTTCCAAACCTCTGCCATCACAGGTGAACCGCCGATAAAGAGGGTGATAATTTGGTAAACACTCCAATAGGGTATCAGTCCGGCAACCACACTGATGATCGCACATAAGACGGATAGGGCAATCTTGCCCCGGCACTGTGAAGCAAAGGAAAACACAATAGAAATCCAGCTTTTCTGCTTCATTTCCTTTCCTCCTTAAGCAAAATAATAGAGAGTATCAATCGACTTGATACTCTCTAAGTATTGCAGATATTCATGTTGTCTGCCACTCTGCCCAGCCGGGTTTTACTCCATTTAGATTTTTATTTTTCGATATTCCAGCGGCGTTTTTCCCTTTACCTTCTTGAACGCTTCGGAAAACTTGCTGGTGTTCATATAGCCAACTTTTCCGGCAATCACCGTAATCGGTTCATCTGTCTGTGTTAAAAGTGAAGCAGCCAAGTCCATGCGGTAATTCCGCATATAAGTATAAATGGCGGTACCATACACGCCCTTAAAACACTGCTTTAGGGCAGAAGTAGAAATATCAAACATTTCAGAAAGTTCCTCCATCGTGAAATGGCGCTCCGGCTCATTTGTCATAAACGACATGATAGCCTTGACTTTCTCCACCTGCGTCTTATAAAAGTAGGGACGCTCCACGCCTAAAACCGTAGGGTCTACCGTCTTGAGCGTAACCAATAACTCTAAAATTTTTACCCTGAGATATTCAAGGCGGATATTATCCGGCACCTGGTACAACTCCGAAATCACATGATCTGGTACAGAGTTTCCATGCATGATAAAAGGTCGTGTTTTCAGGGCAAATTGTTGCTCGATCTGTTCCAAGTCAATGGAAAACAGGGGCAGGAGATTACCCAATCCCGCTACCGCTTCGGGAACAGAGATCGTAATTGTAATCCCGTGGTAATGGCTTACGGGAAAGCTGCAATGATTGTTTTCAGTAACCGAACTATCCAGCATAATATCCCCGGACGCAAGATAGAGATAAGCGCCATTGCTGACTTCCCACTCAATGCGTCCCTCTCTGCAATGATGAATGGAGATATTGTGAGTGTTGTCAAAGCGTCTTGGCGGGCAACTGGCCATATGAAAATCATTATACATGACACCTATTCCGGGATATACTTCATAATAGGTTGCAGTTCCGTCTCCTGTTTCATTTTTCATTTGGTAGACCGAGCAGGATTCATCCCGGCAGAGCAAATTCATATTTTGCTGCGAGAAAAACAGGTCGCTTCTGTTCAAACTGAAATCACCTCGATTCTATAAAAAAATTTTGGAGGCGCTGAAGCCCTGCGGTATCTAACGCATATTGTTCCTGTACCATACCATGCTCCAAATGCAGAACATGAGTACAGCAACTGACAATCAGCTCATAATCATGGGTGATGACAAGAGATGTCTTTCCCATTTTCTGTATCGTCACAAGTTCATCAGCCACTTCTTTCATGTGCTGTAAATCCAGACCGCTGGTAGGTTCATCCAGCACCAAAATCTTACGCTCAGAAACAAGAGCGGTGGCAATCGCCACCCGCTGCTTCTGCCCGCCGGAGAGCGCCATCGGGTGTCGCTCCTTAAACTGTAACAAATCCAATCGCTCAAGAACTGCATCCGCCTTGTCGGTAGCCGGTTCCGCCATGCTAATGAGCATTTCTTCCTCTGTGCTTTCCGTAAACAACTGATGGTTGACATCCTGCATGACCATATAGCACAGGGACAGCCTTTGCCTTCTATTATACGGTTTTTCATCTATTTTCACAATGCCTTTGCAATGCTTCTCCAATCCGCAGAGGCAACTGGCCAAGGTGGATTTTCCAGCTCCGTTATGACCGATCACTGCGATAATGCCCGCCTGTGGCAGCGAAAGACTGTCAATATCCAGCACATCCCTCTGCTTTGTATAAGCAAAATGAAAGTTCTCACATTTGATAGAACCACTGCTTGCAACAGGATATGCTGTCACAGGGAACGCGCCCAAGTCAAAAGGCCGCAGCCCCATTTCTGCCTGTTGCGTCACGGACAGTTTAAGTGCATCCAGAGCCGAGTAATCTTTTTCAATTTTCCCATCTTTTAGATACACAACACGGTCTATCAACTCTTTCAGATAATAGAGCCGATGTTCCGCAATAATAACTGTTTTCCCCTGCTGTTTCCAAATCTGGATCATCCGGCGTAGATCTTTTGTGGCTGACATATCCAGATTAGAAGATGGTTCGTCCAGCACGATGATGGGCGGATTACTGGCCGACACAGAGGCACAAGCAATTTTCTGCTTTTCTCCGCCGGAAAGAGAAAAAATATTTTTCCCCAGCAGATTGTCCATATCAAACTGCTCCGCAGTCGATTTCACCCGCTGAATGATTTCTTCTTCAGGCAAACCCTGATTTTCACATCCAAAGGCCAGTTCGCTGGTAGAGTCCACCGTAAAAAACTGCGTGCGGGGATTTTGAAAAACGCTCCCCACATATTTTGCTGTTTCATAAAGTGGAAGTCTGCTGATGTTCTTGCCATCCAGCAGGACTTCGCCGCTTAACTCGCCCTCATAATAATTCGGGATCAGCCCATTCACCAACCGGGTCAGGGTTGTTTTTCCGCAGCCAGATTGCCCACACAAAAGGATAACTTGCCCGTCCGGGATGATTAAGTCAATGTTTACAAGCCCACCGGCATCCATTCCCCCGGCATATCGAAAATTGATATTGCGAAGTTCAATCATAGACTCCTTCCTCCTAACAAATAAAGAAACCGACCCAACAGGGTATCGCCAGCAGGAAGAAGAAAATGTCCAAAGGCCCAAAGCCAATTTTGCAAATATTTGTCCGTTTCTGCGGCGCTCCAAGCCCTCGCGTGAGAGCCGCCGCAGACAGTTCTTCTCCGATTTTGGCAAGCGACATCATCAGAGGAACCACCCGGTATTCCAGCATCTTCATGGGACTGCGGAGAGTAGTGATGCCACGCATCTTCATGGCATCCCGTATAGCCGCATATTCCTCTTTTACCGTTGGGAAGAAACGAAACACCACGGACACGGGGATTACTATTTTCTCGGGAACATGCATCCGTTCCATAGCTGCGACAAATTCACTGACAGTTGTAGTGCTCACCAGATAGTATCCCATGATAAATCCGGGAAGCATGTGTGTATAAATCCCGACCGCAGCTCCCAGGATAAAATTCCATGTACCAGTGAGCAGCGGTAATACCGTTAATTCCAACGCAAACAAAATAGCGTATGTAACTGCAAATCTGGCTGCGGCCACCCATTTCCTTGAAAGGAGCAGGAATACAATCGGGCACGCCATGAGGCACGGGCGAACCAGGTTCATAAATCCGCCCGTGCCGCCGGTAATCATAATGGTACTGACAGTTACAGTCAAAAATAGTTTTGTCCTCGGATCGGTGGGAATAACAGCTTTGCTTTCAAATTTTAGCGTTGTAACCGCCGCATCCATCAGGCAATCCCCGCCTTTTCAAAATGTTTCTTCAACACGGCCTTGCCAAGAAGCGCCCCCAAAATGCCGCCGATAAAGGTGACAACAAATAGAACTGGATACATCCAGCCAGGGGTATAGGACATGAGTGCGTCTACATATTCCTGCCCATAGCTGCTTACAAGTGAAGCGAAGAATGTATCACGGGTCAAAAACATCCGGCTCACATAGCCCATGATCCAAAGGGAAAACACTCCGTTACCAAGGAGCGTGCACTTCCAGCTTTGATATTTTCCAGCCCGCAAAATTACATCGCCCAGGACACCAAAGATGATGCCAAAAATCAGAACCAACACACCGCTGCCCATGATTAAATTCAGCAAGCCAAGGATAATGCCGGTCAGTGATACCATGCCAAACTTTTTGACCTTTGTTAAGTACAGCATAAAGGGAATACCGCACAGGATGGGGCACACCAGTCCAAGCAATGGGATAAAGATAGGGATATATCCCAGCATCATACCCGCAAAGAAAATGACAAAATAGATGGCGGTGAAAATACCTACATTGATAAGGTCTTTGGCTTGTAGTTTGTTACTTCTTGCTTCCATTCTCTACATACCTCCATTTTAGTTAGACTTAGCTAACCTATAATCTTAAAAAATTGCGAAATGGAATTTCACGTAATTTGAGTTTACTACAATCCGAACAGTTCTGCCACTCTGGATAGTTTGAAAATGCTCCAAATGGTTACAAATATTTGATTTCACATACTGGCAAGCAATGCAATCTTCCGTAAGATTGCGTATTTAGCAGGATTTCCGTTCCCGGAATTCCTGCTAAATGCTTGTTGGTGACATGTCCCCAAACCCCTGAGATCATCACCTGAGGTGATGGCTGCGCGTTCCGTTGGAACGCTGAAAACCAAAAGCAGAAGAAAACCTATTGCCGTGACTTCTGCGATTCCCTCTGCGGTTCCCGCCCGGCGGGAATATCCAGCAAATGCTCCACATTTGCCCGGATATTATAGAGTTCTTTCATATCGGCTCTGGCCTGCTTATAGGAAGAATAGGCTTTCCGTTTCTGTTCCAGAAGTTCGGCATATTCCTCCCGCAGAAATTTGACGGAAGGCAGCTTTGTAATCCCCAGCTCGTCAAAATGTTTCTTTGCCGCCTGATGCAGAAGGATTTCCGTCTCATGCGCAGCACGGAATTTTTTGCTGTACCCGGCTTTCCGGTACTCCACATAGACCGCCCGCGTCTTGGCATAATTTACGATCTGTTTCTGCAGCTCCCCGTTGGCGGTCATCTGCGATTCCAGTTCCTTGATCTGTGCCGACAACGCATTGAAGCTGGCGGTAGCAGCGTCTGATCTTTTCTGCAAATCCTCATAGCTCATATCGCCATGCTCTTTGAGCCAGATCACCGCCTGGGAGAGCTGTTTTAAGTTGAACACCTTCGCCCAGCGTTCATACCCTGGACCCTTGCCGGAGCGGACCGCCGCCTCAATGTCCACCAGCAGTCCGACTTTGGAAACCGGCTTTGGGGGAGAGGTACGGCGCAGCTTCGCTGTCCGGGTGCCGGCGATCCGTTCTTTGATGGCCTGCTCGGTATAGTCACCCTTTAACGTATCACACCGGGTATATCTATCCTCCGGTGACAAGCGAAAACGGAGGTACTTTCGCTCCCGGTTGACTTCAATCCCAGCCGCCTCCAGCTTCTTCAAAAGTTCTTCAAAGTCCTTCGGCTTTTCTTCCAGGGCTGCGTCGATAGCCCATCGTAGCTGCTCCTGGTGGGAGGGTCGTTTCTGACTTCCCATCCATGTGCCGTAATGGTCCCGGCTGGGTTTCGGATTCTCCACAATGGAAAGCCCATGCTCCAGGCACAGCTTGTCATTCATGCGCCGGATCGCCCAGGTGGAACCCCAGAAGTTACGGAATTTTTTCTGACAGTCCAGCGTGGTAGAATTTATGATGATGTGGTTATGGACATGGTGTTTATCCACATGGGTGCAGACAACAAAAGCATGGTTTTCCTTCGTCAGCTTTAATGCCAGTTCCCGCCCGATCTGGTTCGCTTCTTCCGGCGTGACCTCGCCGGGCTTGAACGCCTGCCGGAGATGGTAGGCAATCACATCATCCGCGCCCCGGTTACGTCCGGTCAGGTTCGCATACTGCCGTTTGGATAAAAGAAACTCCGCATCGGCGGTCCGGGTGTCACACTCATAACCATAAATGAATTTTCCAAAATCGGTTTTCTGCGGATTCTCTACGTAGTCAATGATGTCTGCAATCGCCGTGGAAACATCCCGGCCTTTCCCAACGTGCAGCGGCATGAGCCGTGTGGTTGCCATCCCATCACCCCCTTACTGTAAAAACGGCCCTGTTATCGTGTCTGTTCTTTTTTCATTTTCGGTTTGTCGCTGTGAGCCACCTGCTGCCCGGTATGTTTGCCCAGACTGTCATGTATGGAAGGCTTTTCACCTTGTTCCTGAGTAAGCTCCTGTTGGGTCAGTTTCCGATATGTGTCCATACCGGGAATTAGTGAAAGGCTGCGTCCATTGTCCCAGGCAACCCCAATCTGGCCTATGTCATCCACATACTTGACAGTTCCACGGGTGCCAGTGGGCACCGGGGCATAGGGATCGTCCATATGCTGCAACAAAATCCGGGTATTCGGTGGGTAGGTCTGACGTATAAACTCCACTTGGTTACGGCTCATAAACTCTTGATTCATCTTGAAATCCTCCTTTGCAATGTCTCTGGCTTGGGTAAGAAATAAATCCATTAGTCCTGGATGGCTGCGGTCTACCACAAAGGAAACATTCCGGTCATATCCGAAACCATCCTTATCCTCACAGACCGGGATTGTCTGCGCCCAGGTTTTGTTATCACGAGAAATCCGCCCGTCATAATCTTTCTGCCGGACCGTGTTGGCAAGGACATAGAAAATCCGGCCATAATCAAATTGCTGTAAGACCTGCTGCACACATGCGGAGCCTAAACGGTTGTCCCGGTAGTTATCCGCAATAGCCTGTTCGATTGCCTCCTTACACGCAATGTTTGCTTTGTAGGAAGCACGGTACTGATCCAGCTCCCCATGCTCATGCGCATAGGTGGCAGAATGAAAATAAATTGGCGTTGTATCTTTCAATCAACTCCCTCCAATCAAAAAGCTGCCATGACAGACAGCCATAATTATAGAAAAAGGGCGGGGCTGCCAATGCGCCCCGCCGAAACTGTTTAACCAAATACAAAATCCTTTAGTGCGCTGTTTGCTCCGCCGATAATCCCAACCAGCCAGGCCGCCGCCATCGGCAGACCGTAGGGGCTAATCAGGAACGCAATCACCAGCCATGAAAACCCCGGCCAGAATCCGGCAATGAAAAACAGCACCAGTGCCGCCAGAAATACAATCCCCGATAAAATCCCCAGCACAGCGCCGGAAATTACCACAAGGAATTTGCACACCAGATAAAGAATCCCCGTAACCAACACAAAGGGAAGCGCCAACAATTTGCCAATCAGACGCATACGCCCGCCTCCTTTCAAAGAGAAACATATTTTCCCCTCTATCAAAATTCTATCGTGCCGGTTGCCGGAAAGCAACGGTGTTTTATTCTCTTTACGAAATGTTCGCAAATCCCCGCAACAGCTTATCCATGCCATCCCACAAACTGTCCAGGCGGGTGCGCAGATCGTCCACGTCGGCAGCGTAAATACTGCCGGTCTCATTAGCGCGTCTGGTATATTGGTTTAAGTTATTGGAGCAGATACGAAGGAGCCGTATCATTTCCTGAATGTCGCTCATATCCAGATGGATGATATAACCGTCCACCGCCATCTTGCGGAGATACGCGGAGAGGTTGGTAATGCCGAGCTCCGCCATGCGCCCCTTTACCAGCTCTGCCTCCTGTTCAGACATGACGAATTCCACCCGGACGGTTTTTTTGCCATGCCCGGCCTTCATCGTTCCGGCTCCTTTTTATGTGAGGGCGGTTTAGGGGTGGAGGCTGCTGCCGTCTTTGCCTTTTCCAATTTCCCCCGCATGGTGCCTTTTTTCAAACTGTCTATATATTCCTGAATATTGCCGGGCTTTGCATGGTAATCCTGCTTAACATGCTCCCGCCGCAGGATTGTTTGTAATTCCTGCTCGCTTTCCGGCAGCCAGGTCACGCATTTGGAAGTTCCATGCTCTGCCTTAAACACGTTAATCTGCTGCATATAAGAATCATAGGGGAATACCGCCTGTGTACCATCCTGGAACAATACCGATACTTTTTCAATCGCACAGGAAAGCAGCTTGACCCGTTCCACATGGGCGTGATAATCGAGAGACCAGATACAGCCGGTGACTTTCCCGTCTTGTATGCCATCCAGCCGGACTGCATACGCCAGGATAGAATCTTTCGTCTGCTCATGGTAAAACCGCCACACCTTATTTTCGTGGCTGTCCTGCAGGTAAACATCCCTTTCCCATAAACAGTAAGTGCCGCAGGTCCTGGACATCCATAAGAGCTGTTCATTCTCCCCATTTCTGCAAGCCGCAAGATTTTGTATCAGCTCTTTGTCAATATCAAAATCGTCCTTATAATGCTGTGTGTGCAGCTCTACAACTTTCCCTAAAAAGTCCAGTACGTCCACGCCCTCGAATTTTACCGCCGCCATCAGCGTTCCCTTTCCGGCGCAGAAAGGGCAATCTGCCTGGCCTCATGTTCCGGGCGGTCTGCTTTCAGTTTTTCCATAAGAGAAGTTTTTCCCTCCGGCAATGTCTCCGGGGCAAGCTCCCGGATTTCCTCATAAGTCTGCCCGTCCGTTAAATCGGGGCGCTCCAGCGGTTCATTGTTGAGCCTGCCATCCAGCATATTGTAATTTCCGGTCTGTCCTTCCTCGTAAAGCTCCGCATTACGCAGATAGCTCTCCGGCGGCTGGAAGGGCTGCCCGGCGAACAGGATTTCCCGGCTCGGTGTAAACTGTGAGAGCACGCCGTCCCGAAGTCCTGCAAATTCCTCATACTGGCGCAGGGAAAGGCCGCGCTCTAGCATTTCCGCCTGGGTATGCGCCCAGCCCTCCCCATAAAGGAAATAGTACATATCCGGCTGGTCGCAGACAAAGCACAGGGAGCCGTCCTGATTGTCATAATAAGACGCCTGCATATCCTGGTAGTGGCAGCGTTCCTCACGCCCCAGGTACACCCGGTTATCCGCGCCCAGCATGGCGACCATGCCCGCATAGTTGCTGTGGACCGCAGAGCGGATTTCTACCAGGGGGTCCGTCTCCGGTATGATCTGTCTGCCGGGAATCTCGTTCCGCTTTTCTGCTGCGTCATTTCTCGGCATCACTTCCTCATGGGCACGGGCATCCAAATCCTGCTGCACCTGTGCGGAAACCTTTCTGACGGTGCCCGGCTCCGGTTCTTTCTCCTGTGCGTAATAATGGACATTAGCGGTGGTTTTGCTGTTCATCTCTCTGGCATAAGCCTCCGCAGCCTCGCGGGTGTCAAATTCCAAAGGTTTTCCATCCTCCTTGCACCACGCCTCGGCATGGCCGAAGATGGAAGCGCCGCTGCGCACCGCCCATACGCCGTAGGTTGTTTCTTTTTCCATGCTGATTCTCCTTATCGTTCCTGCTGTTTTGATGGTTTCTGTTTTTGGGGTGTCTCCGTGTGCTTTGCGTCTTTTATCTGCTGCCGGAGGGAGGGTCTGTGCACCGGCTCCGCTTCGGAATCCGTGATATTGACATACTCGCCAATGATACAAAGTGCCTCTCCGTAACTGCCGCAAGCAAACACCCGGTCCTTCATTTCCTTTGCCTGGTCCTTCAGGTCATGCTCCCGCAGGGTACGGGCAGCAATGCCTACCAGATTGAAGATGTTGCCGTCCTGGCCGATCAGCGCACAATCCGGTTTTTCCGGCTCCGGCGAAGGCTCCCCGATAAAACCGCCCAAACGGTTCGGCACAAAATCGGACAGCCAGGTACCGCCAAAATTTTCATGGGTCTGTAAACGCCACACGGCAAGTTTCCCGATGTCCAACTTTACGTCCTCGAAGGGATAAAGCAGACAGGTGAGCTCCCCATACTGGAAAGTGGAAACATCCTCAAATCTGCTGCCGTCCTTCAAAATGCCCGCCTCGGTGAACATCTCATTGATCCCGTCCACCCATTCCTTCAAATCCCCGCCGCAGCCCTGCAGGATCAGACCGTCTTTGCCTTCCATGCGCCGCAGGTCATCAGTTGTGATCGTATTGATATTCAAAAAATCGCCTCCTATCGTTCCTGTTGATGATTCGTTTTCTGCCGGGTGGCTTTTGCCTCCGGCTGTTTCTTTAGCTGCCTGCGGACAGAGGGTTTCTGCTCCGGTTCCCGCATATCCGTAAAAATATCGGATAACGGCTGCTCCCAGCTTTCCCCGAAGCCACGGACTACCGTGCCCGCCAGCGCACCGTTTTCCTGGAACATTTTCAATGTGTCAAAAGCCCGGTCAAACAGTGTGATATTTCTCTTATCTACACAGGGCGCAAAGTGGATTACACCTTTGGGGTAGCCCCCGCCGGTGCCGATCCAGCCCCGGACAAAATCGTCATAGCCTTTTGTAATCCCGGCGTCGGCCAGTTCGTTGGCATGGTTGGAAACCATTGTACTTGTAGCTGCATATTGATAGCCTAAGACCAATATGCCGGTTTTCGGGTTATACATAAAGCGCCGGTTATCAATCTGCTGTATATCAATCACCTGCCTCCTGGTATCAATCCGCATAAGCTCTTTTGCAATCGCTGTCTTTTCTATCTGCATCCCTCCCGTACATTGATTTGTCCGCAACTTACACCCGTTTCGGGGAGTCAGAGTATTCTTATACAGCCGCCCCTCAAACCGGGTCTCGAAAGCCTTGAAAAACAAGCCTTTTTTGGGTTAAGTTGCGGACATATTACCCTTAATTTTTCCTGCTCCGGCGCTTGCGTTCCCGCTCGGATTTCCGTCTGGCAAAGGCGCGGCAGGAATCCGAACAATATGCCTGGCTGGTAGTAGGCAGATAGGCTTTCCCACAGACCGGGCAGCTTTTCTGTTTCAAGGAAGTGTCCTCGCCGGTAATGGCAGATTCCAGTGCCGGGTCCACCGGCAGCACCGCCTCCTGAAAGTACCGGCAGAAAGAGCCGGTCCACCATTTATGCAGCATGTAACAGGGGCAGTCTAAGGGGAGGCAGAGCCTATCCTGATTGTCATGGTTGGCGCACAGGTCTGTTACCAGCCTTCGGATCGCTGCCCGTTCCTGCCTGGTTAATTCCCGTGAGGGCTGCCCGGTCATTTCCTCCTGCCTTTCTTAGCCGGAAATTCCAGCTTGAAATTCACATATTTTTCGCCTGTATCATCCAGCAGCACCACAGCGTCATAGGTCTTTCCCGTCTTTTCGCTGTAAAGCCCGGACATGGAAACGCGGCCCTCTTTCAGAAGGGCCGCCGCCACGGATTTTGTTATGGATTTTTTCTTTCCGGAAAAGAATTTATTGTCTTTCCACAACGCAAAGGAACAGTCCCGGTTATCACAAAAGAAGCCTTTTTTGCCCTCATATACGGTTCCGCCGCAGCGGGGGCAGGTGCCGACAGCCTCACGCCCGCTATTCTTTGCATCCGGGAGCAGACCGGTAAAGCGTTCCTCCGGGGCGGTATGCTCCTTTACCAGCGTCCGGCTCATATCCGCAATCTGTTCCATAAAGGACTCTGCAGCCAGCTCGCCGCGCTCCACCTGTTTCAGCATGGATTCCCATTCTGCGGTGAGTGTAGGCGATTTGATGTTATCCGGCAGCACCAGGATCAGGTTCGTACCTTTTTCCGTTGGAATAAGCTGCTTTTTCTTCCGCTGTACAAATCCGACAGAGACCAGTTTTTCCAGCGTAGCCGCACGGGTGGCCGGGGTACCTAATCCCTTGCGTTCTGCGTCCTCCGGCATGTCCCCGGCACCGGCGGTTTCCATAGCCGCCAGAAGGGAATCCTCCGTATAATGCTTCGGCGGGGAGGTTCTGCCCTCCCGGACGCTGGCAGAGACCGTTTCAAATATCTGCCCCTCCTGCAGCATGGAGAGAGAAGCATCCATATTCTCGTCATCCTCCGGTTTGGATTCTTTCAATCCCATGCGGTAGAGGCGTTCCACTTCCTTCCATCCAGCCTGCAATACCGTCTTTCCCTTTGCTGTAAAGGAATTGCCCCGGCAGTCCAGAACCGCCGTCACCGCCTCGAACCGGTGCGCCTGGGCCGTGGCAGAAAGCAGCCTTGCAGCAATCAGCGTCAGTACATCCCGCTCCCCGGAAGGCAGCTCCGATAAATCCGTCCGGGCAATCTCCACCGTAGGGATAATCGCATGATGGTCGGTGACTTTGCTGCCATCCGTTACGCGGTCAATATCCGGTTCCCCTGCGCAGCCCTTTCCAAAAGGCATATGATCCCGCAGCCAGAGAACCAGAGAAGCGGCGGTTGCCTGCATATCCTCGGTCAGATACTGGCTGTCCGTCCGGGGATAGGTCGCCAGCTTTTTCTCATAGAGGGATTGCACATAGTCAAGGGTCTGCTGGGCCGTATAGCCATAGATACGGTTACATTCCCGCTGCAAAGTCGTCAGGTCATACAGGCGGGGCGGCTGCACCGTCTTAACCTGCTTCTCCACGGACAGCACCGAAGCGACCTGCCCGTCACAGCCCATACGGATTTTTTCAGCTTCATTTTTCCCGGACAGCTTTTCCCCAGAGGCAGTAAAGCCGCCGCATGTGATCTCCGGCACATAGAAGGGCTTGCTCGTAAATGCCTGGATATCCGCCTCCCGCTGTACCAGAAGGGCCAGCGTGGGTGACATGACGCGCCCCACATTCAGCGTGACGCCATACAGGACAGAGAAAAGCCGGGTGGCGTTAATGCCGATCAGCCAGTCGGCTTCAGCCCGGCAGACCGCCGCGTCATAGAGCTTATCGTAGTCGCTGCCAGGACGCAGGTGCTCAAACCCGTCACGGATTGCCGCGTCCTCCATACTGGAAATCCAGAGGCGTTCCATCGGTTTCTTGCATCCGGCGTGTTCATAGACCAGACGGAAGATCAGTTCGCCCTCCCGTCCGGCATCGGTAGCGCATACCACGGAATCCACCCGTTTGTCTTTCATCAGCCGGCAAAGAAGGTCAAGCTGCTTTTTCTTATCCTTCGACACTTCGTATTTCCATTCTTCCGGCAGGATCGGCAGATCACCATAACCCCATCTGGCATACCGTTTCCCATAAGCCTCCGGCTGCGCCAGTTCCAGAAGGTGTCCCACGCACCAGCTCACCAGATAACCCCCGCCCTCCATGTAGCCGTCTTTTTTCTCATTCGCACCCAGAACCGCCGCCAGCGACATGGCGACGGAGGGCTTTTCTGCAATTACTAACTTCATTCCTATAACCTCCATTTCTTTGAATTAGAAAAGGCAGCATAGCCGCTGCCCTTTATAAGCTCGGCTCCTGTCTGGTTTTATGTCTTTCTTTGGGTTCCTTTGCCTCTTTCTCCTGAATCTTTGCTTTATTTTCGGAAAGACGCTCTAAAAGACCTTTTTCCTGTTTTCGTCCCAGGGTTTTTGCTGCCCGGTCATAATACTGCACCTTATCAGAAAGTAAATCCTCTGGCAGCACCTGGGTAGCATTCACTTCTTTTACCATATTCTCCAGTTCTTTAGTCTGCATGTTCCCGTTATCCGGCACAAGGATAACTTCATGGGTCGATGATGGGAGGACATAAAAATCAGAACCAAGCAGCTCGCCGATTTTATCCAGTACGCCGTCTCTTGCCAGAACCCCGGCGCCATTTACTTTATTCTGGTTTGTCAGGATATACATAGGTATCATTTCAGATTCTAATGGTTCCGTCTGTTCAAAAAGATTCTCAGGCTTTACGGACAGCATTATTTCTGACATCACATCATCCATTGTGTATAAACAGACAGGATTCCGGGCGTTTTCTGCTGACACCGTATCGTGGTGAAGCTGCTCTGGTGTAATTCCCCAAAGATTCAACATATCATTTGTAACAACAGCGGAAGCCGTTCTGCTGCTGTCCTCCATGATCTGAATACGGTAGGTTGCCGCCAGTTCCCCACATGCGGTATGGGGTTTATCTTTCAAATATTCCTGATTCTTTTCCGGGTCGCACAGACGGATCGCAAGCAGCGGCCTGGCTGTTTCATAATCCTGAAGTCCTTTCACATCAATAGGAAGCTCCAGGCTGTTTTCCATTTTTATCTGTGCAATTTCCTTCATAATGTCGTCCATCGGGCGGCCTTTGCCAAACTGTTCCTCATAGTGTTCCAGATAAATGGACGGTGCAGCCGTTTCATCATCCTTTCGGATGATAAGCCCTGTAAGAATCCGGTCATTTCCTTTGGTGACTTTTTCAAGGGTTATCTTTGCATCCTGATAATCCACCGGCAGATATTCCCGGATATGGTTTTTTATATTTTCTGCAAATTCCTGATTCATTCGTTTTCCTCCCGTTTTCTGTTTTCTAACCATTCATCTTCCTGCTTTGTGGCCTGCATAAGACACATCAGCACAACGCCGGCAGACATTCCCCCGGTGAATGTAAGAAAGTGTGTAATCATGTTTCACATAAAAAATCCTCCTAAAAAATAGGTAAAGAAAAACGCCCACCGAAAAGTGAGCGCATCATCAAGTATCAGTTATCCATTTTTTCATTTCCTTTTCGCAATGGGTTGGCCTGGCAGAACAATCTCCCCGACAGGGATTTCCCGCAGTACCTTTTTCATCTGGTGGGCAAACCGGATTGTCCTCACCGTGCCTCCTTTTTCCCTCCCGTCATACACAGCGATCACCCGGTCAGAGTGTTCTACCATGTAGCGGTTCCGGTGGGAATAGACGCTGGGGTGGTATTTCTCCTGAATGACAACAACATCCGCGCAAGCCTCCAGCATTTCATAAGTCCGGCCCTTTGCCATCAGGCTGTCCAGACGCTTTTGATAGGGAATGACAGCAATCAGCTCCAGCACCGGATTTGTCTTTTTCTTCTCCAGTACAATCTCGGCAAAATACTGATCCACACCGTCTGCGAAGCCGCTCATAAAGCGGGTAAACCCGTCCGCAACAGCAGAATCAATTTCACGCCGCAGGGCGGTCTTTACACGGCCTATCTCTTTCTGTGGTAAATCCCTGTGCCCGGTGACACAGCAGGTCTTTCCTTCCATTTTTATTCCTCCGTCCGATAGGTATTATTCTTCACTTTTCATATTGTATTAGATTCAATTTAGCAAGTCAACGAAAACACCCTTTTTCCCTTTGCGAATAATGCAAGGGCGTGAGGTACAATCTATTACAGAATGGGAGGTGAAGGCGATGTATGAAGATTTTGTCCCGGAACGGCTGGCAAAGCTGCGGACACAGAAAGGCGTATCTGCGCGCGATATGTCTCTATCGTTAGGACAGGCAAACAACTACATCAACAACATTGAAAACAAAAAGTCACTTCCCGCCATGCAGTCTTTTTTCTATATCTGTGAATACCTGAGTGTAACACCGCAGGAATTCTTTGATGAGGGTAACACCTGCCCCGAAGCCTTGCGAGAATTTATCGCAGAGGCGAAACAGCTCGACTCCAAATCCATGCAGTATATCCTCGGTATTATGAAAGAACTCAATAGCAGAAAGTAAGCGGTCACGGTGCTGGCCGCTTTATTTGTAAATTTTTTTCGTACCCCTTGCATAAATCCCTCAAAGTGGATACACTATAAGTAAGAAAATGAGAATTTCTTACTTTCAAACTTAAAGCAAAGGAGATGATCGTATGCTGGCCGAATTGCGTCAAAAAGCCCAGGTCACAATTCCAAAGGAAATCATCGTTAAACTCGGTCTGTCCGAAGGCGATAAACTGGACATCTTCGAGAAGGACGGTTCCATCTGCATTATGCCGGTGGTTGTCTACCCTAAAAAATATTTAAGCGAGCTTAAAGAAGAAATCGGGGATGTAAAAGCAAAAATCGCATCCGGGGAGCAGCCTGTCTTTGACAGCGTGGACGCCCTGTTTGACAAATTGGAGACGGAATGATGGCGTATGAGTTTACCTTTACGTCCCGTTTCCAAAAGCATTTTAAGGGTCTGACCGCACAGGAGAAGAAGCAGCTTAAAAACAAGCTGGAACTTCTGGCCGAAAATCCCTCCCACCCGTCGCTGCGTACCAAACGCATCCAGGGAACCACAGACCTTTTTGAGTGCAGCGTCAACATGGACATCCGCATTATCTGGTATTACGAAGGCGACAAAATGATTATCCTGGTGGATGTAGGGCATCACGACATATTAAAGCAGTTTTAAGCAGCAGGGCGGTACGCTATGACAGTGTACCGCCTTTTGCTGCCTTCTGCCTTTCTTTTATTGTACCCTGCAATCCTACCGATATGCCCAATCCCACTACCGGCGATAATTCCCGAATCACTCTCTAAAAGTCACTTTTTTATTTTCCTGTACTTCCAAATCCGCCTGTGCCGCGCTGCTCGCCAAGCTCCGAAACAAAATCTGCAATCACAACAGGAGTAATTACAAGCTGGCCTATCCGCGTTCCTTTGGAAAGTTCCTGCGGTTTGTTGCTTACATTACTGATAATGGCATGGATTTCCCCACGGTAGCCGGAATCCACAGGAGGAAGCTCACAGACCAGTCCCTTTATTGCCATGCTGGTGCGGGGAAATACGAAGCCGGCGTACCCGTCCGGCACTTCAATCCCGAACCCAAGCGGAACCTTTGCGATTTCTCCCGGCTGCAAGGTGTAGTCATAGGGCATATACACATCCGCGCCGGCGTCATTCCCGTGTGGACGGAAAGGGCGGCGGCTCTCCGGCACGCCAAAGTCAATCAATTTGATTTTCATACACCGCCTCCTTCCAAAAGTACCGGGTAGTCGTTTCTTAAAATGTCCTCTGGCGTCATAGTTGCCACCAGTTTCTGCCCACAGGTCATTTTTCCCTCCAGGCATTTGTCCATCTGGCAAAACGGTCCGGTTTGGGAAGGGGAGAACAAAGCCGGGCTGAGTGCGTAAAGTTCTTTCCAGATTTTCAAGAGTACGATCCGGGTTTCATCTGTATTTCTCCGACATACCCGCTGACCGATGATGTGCTTCCACTGATAAGGCGTGGCGCTGATCATCAGCACATTCCGAAGCCCCTGGGGTGTGGCATATCCCGCCGCATCATGGCCGATTCCTTCGGCGCACAGCTTTTTGTAACAGTCCATGCCTTCGTGGCAGCTTTTTAAGTACAGTTCCCGGACCGCAGCCGGGGCGGCCAGGACCTCATAGGGTACGGCAAAATCCGCCTGCCCCGTATAATTGCTGTACTGTAAAGATGCGCTCATAAACTTTACTTCGTTTTGATGGCGCGTGATCTGCGAAAGGAACCGCCTGCTTGCCCCCACAACAGCAACGGTAATAACAGCGAATTTTTGGACCGTGGGGTGCGGAAGGCCGCTGATTGCCGCCACGGTATTCTCGCTGAACGATTTTTCATAAAGGGCCATCAGATCATCCATTGTGGCGATCTGGTGGCCCCTTTGGGTAAGCCTGGCGGCAAAGACCATGTTCTTCTCGGCCTCTGCAACCGCCTGGCAGTTCAAAATCTTCACTTCAATTTGGTTGATTGGTATGTCCCTCCTTTACAATGGCTTTCAATAAGAACAGATAGTTGAGGCTGTCTGTGATCTTTTCATTCCATGTGCTTATATCGTAATCCGTATCACTGTCAAAGCACATGTCATACAGGGAGACGATATGCTTCGCCAGCATCCCGGCAAGGGCACGCTCCGGCGTGGTGTGCTGCAAAGCTGCCGCCGCCTTAAAAGCCCCCAGCCGGTCCGTATCGTCCCCGGTGTATTCTTTGGTTTTCTTTTGCAGAATGTCAGCGCAGAGCTGCACCTGCTCGTCAAATACGGCATTGACTTCTTTTTGTGTGATATGGCATCCCTCCTTTGAAAATGAAATGTCCCGAATTTTGTCTATTATTCGGGACAAATTTATATAAAGTTCCCGGCATTATGCGCTGGGAAGGTAGATCCAGTCGTGCATCAGGCACACGCTAGGTTCGTCCTCCCTGGGAACCAAGCGGTAGGTACATTCCCCATACACGGTCCGTTTGTCCTCAATCTCCATGCCATACGCCTTATAGAAGCGGTATTCCAGATTGGAAATGATACAGCGGAGCGTCTGCAGCGCCTCCCGCTGTGAGGTCACTATCAGATCCCGGTCAATGCTGCGCTTTAAGAACAGCAGGGATTTATAAAGCTGTACCTCCGTCCGGTAAGGGCGGCAGTCCATATGTTCCAGCCAGCCGCTAAAAGCCACCGGCCCGCTCTGGATCACATCACGCTCCGGGTGGTAATACTCGTAGCAGTCCAGGTTTGCCGTGTTCAGAAGGTAGAGCATTTCCCGGACCTCATTTTCCGGCATGTCATAGAACCGCAAAAGGGAGCGGTACAGATGGACATAGCCGGGTATCGAAACAATGGTATTCACCATAAAAAATCCTCCTAAATAGCAGGTGCGGGAACAGACAGCCCCCGCACCAGTTTCCAATATTCTTGTTAGTCGTTTACAGCCGCCAGTTTTCCCATGACGATGAAGCGGCTCGCGCCTCCGGGCGTACAGGTGGAAAGGGTCAGCACCTTATCACTGGAAGTCGCCGTAACATCGGTTTCAATGACAGAACGGCCCGCCATTTCAGAAAGCCATGTGGTGTAGGCCCCGTCATCCTTGAAGCTAAGCCTCCAGGGAGAAGTGCCGCTGCCGGACTCGCTGGGTTTTGCTACAAACGCCGTGAAAATTTCCACGACATAGCCGCCGCCAGGGGTGACAAGGTACATCTGCGGGTGTCCGTCAAAATAGCTCTGTTCGTCATACTCATTCAGCGCAGCGAACATGGAGCCGTCCCGCATATTGTGGCCGTAAATAATAGTATTGCGGTCCGAAAAATCCTCCTGATTTTCATAATCCGTAAACAGGCAGCCCGTCTTATTATAGGTACCGTCATACAGATGGTGTAGGTAATACTCGTTATCATCTGTCTGCGTTACCGGGTAGTTGATGGCCGTATCAGGAAGGGCAAGCCACCCGATGATGTCCGGACTGGTTTCCCTGAGAGCTTCAAAATCCACTGTGGGGAGGACCACAGAAGGGTCCTCCCCGGCAGGTTCCGTTTCCGTATTATCGTCCTCCGGCGCTTCGGTCTGCTCCGGCAGTTCTACATGGGAAGCAATGTCCTCATAGGCCCCGGCACTCTCGGAATACTGGTTAAGGTCGCGGACCATCAGAAACCCGCTGCCAAGTGCCAACAACCCGCAGAGGGAAACCGCCGCAATACCAACAGCTTTTCTCTTTGGGGTATTTCTGCTGTACTTGCCCTTTTTGAAATAGGCTGCGGCAAACAGCCCGCCGCCAATCACAGCCAGCGCCAGGAGCCCGCCATACAGGAAAATGAAATTGTCATCCCCGGTCTGCGGTACCGCTTTATCAGGGTTAGATGGTGTGGACGGATTGGACGGTGTTTTCGGATTATCCGGGTTATCCGGCGTTTTCGGTTTCTCCGGCTTTTCATTGAAGAACTGGACCGTTGCGGTTTCGTCTGCCTTGATCTCCACGGTGGCAGCGTCAGGAATGATATAGTCCCTGCTTGCCCGGTTGGAGATTTCCGTTACGGTATAAATGCCAACACGCAGCCCTTTGACCTCGATCACGCCGGATTTTGGACTGGTAAAGGTCTCACAGTAGGAGCCGTCTGCGCTCTTGACCTCAAAAGCGAACCCATCCTTGCGCCCGTCACTGGAATCCTTTGTAATCTTCAGGTTCCCGCGGTACGCCTCATTGGTAAAGCCCCGTCCGGCCTCACCATTTTCCACAACCGCAACCTGGCCGTCCTCTGTGATGGCAAAGTAGTAGGCGTTCTCGTCAAGCTGGTAGCCTTCCGGTGCCTTGCTTTCCTTCACAAAGTAGCCCTTTGCCAGAAGGCCCTCCGCGGTGTGGTAGCCTGCATCCGATTCTTTCAGTGTGCCGATCTTCGTATCTTCGGAATCAAATTCCTTATTGCCGTTGGCGTCCTCATACAGATCGAATACCGCGCCGTAGAGGAAACGCAGGAAGGAGTTGTTATCTTTATTATCTTTGTCCTCTTTCTTCACAGAAGAAGGCTCGTCTACTGCCTCGGTTTTCATCACCTGCACGCTGCCGCGGATCAGGGTATTTTCCACTTTGATTTCAATGCGCTGGCCGTCCACACCGATATAGATATGGTGCTGTTCGGGGCTTACCGTATAAAGTGCCGGAGAGGAAATTTCCTTTACGATCCAGTGGCCGTAAGGGATATTCTCAAAAGAAAAGCTGCCATCCTCGGCAGTGGTGACAGTAAGCAGTGCGTTTTCCCCGGTAAATTCTTCCGTGTCCGGCCTGAATAATCCCATCAGTGCCCCGGACAGCTTCACATCTTCGCCACCCTCCGGGTTTTCGCCGACTTTCACGCCGTCCACACGCCCGCGCAGCAGGTCGTTGGAAACAACCTCGCCTTCATTTACAAGAATCTGCACCAGCGCCGCCTCCTGGCCGGCATACTCAAAGACAACCGGATATTCGGTATCAGAGAGGATATAGGCGTTGTTTGTGGTGCATTCCTTCACATAGTAGCTGCCAAAAGGCAGGTCGGAAGCAAAGGAAGCGTCATAGCCGCCCGCCTCATTCGGGTCAACGGAAACCACCTCTAAAAGCCCGCCAGCCGGAATTACGCTGCCGTCAAGAGCCGTCAGGTCTGCGGAAGCATACAAGCCGAAAGAAATATCTTTGTATTCCTCATTCATGCCAAGCCCAAAAAGATCGTCCGTTTCCAGTGCTTTGAACAGGCTCACATCCACCTTCTGACGCTCGTCATAAAGTCCGATGGCGGTTTGCGTTACTTCCACAGTTTCACCCGCATAAGTAAGCTCGGCATATTCTGGCTGGGTATTTAAGACCATCCCCTCCGGCGCCTGGCGTTCCTCCAGACGGTAGCGGCCCAGATAGAGAAGCCCGCTCTGGGCGATTCCATCCTCCCCGGTGGTAAGGGTTTCCACAACCGTATCTTTTGCCGCCCTGAGCGTTCCGTCACCGGTATAAATATCTTCATCCGCGATCACGTCATAGACTGCGCCCGGCAGCCCCATGACCTCATACACCGGCTGGTACAGACCATCGTTCTCCTGGACGGAAGCGAATACCTCGCCGGTCTTGGTGATGGTAAGCTGCCCCTTCTGCGGCATATTGTACTGCGTAACCGTGACAACAGCCTCGCTGCCGTCAATGGTAAACGGCACCGGCTCGCTGGAAAGTACATACCCGTAAGGTGCCGCCACCTCGTAAAGCTCATAATCCCCGGTGTGCAGAGGCTCCGGCAGCATCAGCCAGCCTTCATCCGATACATAGAAGGTATCAAGGGTTTCCGGGTTCGGATAGTAAATATCCTGGGTGACAAATTCCCCGGTAGACAGGTCCTTGATCTGGAAACCGGTGCCCGTCATGGGGATAATATTGCCGGTCTCCGCATCGCATTTCTCCACACGCAGCCTTGCGGTAATGGTGCGGTTATTCAGGATATAACTGTAAGTCCGTCCGTTGGAGGAAATAAAGACCGTAAAATCCGGGATAAACGCTTTTCCTTCCTCGCCGGAAACCTGGTGGATTGTATAATGGCCGTAAGGGAGCATTTTGGAGGAAGCGAAGCCGTCTCCATCGGTGGTGAGCAGATCACGCTCGCTTTCCTTTGCCGCATCATAACTGCCTGCCGCCTTCAGGTAAACCTCAAAGACCGCACCGGCCTCCGGGCGTTCAATGACGCCCTCATTGGGTTCGTCCGTATTTTCATCCCCAGACACATCCGGGTCCAGGTCGTCCGTATGCTTCACCAGCTGGATATTTCCATAAATGACCGTTTCCGTAACCTGGTTTTCCGTGGTATTCAGTTCAACTTCATATAGGGTCGGGGAAGCACCCACCTCATAGACCGTATCGTTTAAGAGGTAGCCGGTACTGGGATCAATCTCCCTCACCGTCCAGTTATCACCGCAGACATAGTAGCGGGTCATAAAGCTGCCGTCCGGCCCGGTGGTGTAGGTGTCTACCAGCTCGCCATTGTTATAAATGCCATAAGTTGCACCGGCAAGGGTGGCGTCGCCCTGGGCGGTGCCGATATCAGCGTCACTCTTTACCACATGGACGCGGAACTTTTTCAGGATATTGCTGAAATGCACCGTGGAGGTCTGGCCGCTTTCAATGGTGACATACTGCGCGGAAGGGGTCACATAACGGTCCACCGGCAGCTCTTTCACCAGATAAGTGCCGGGCAGCAGCTTTTCTTTAATCTGCCCGTTTTCTCCGGTAGTGACGGTTTCATCCACTTTATTTCCCAAAATGTCCGTGCCTGAAATTTGGAAAGGAATCCCGGACACAATACCGTCCTCACTGGTCTTGACAATCTTTGCGGTGCCGTAGGTTTCGGTCTTGATCTTTACAAAGAAGGAAACCGGATCGCTGGCGCCGGTCATCATAGTCTGGTAGCCGGGTCTGCCCCAGATCAGCATGTCATTGGCAACCGGGATGTCCTTTCGGAATCCAAAGGTGACGGGGTCCATAATCATGTTCTTACTGGTGAACGTGTACTTGTTCCCGCTTCTTGTGACGGAAACGCCGCTGCCTTTCAAAGTCTCCAGGTCGATTTTCAGGTTATTGGTGTCCGTGACAGTCAGGGTATAAATCTTCTTTTCCGTGTCCCATTTCAGTTCCAGCTCTGGTGCCTCGCTTTTCTTCGTGGAAGTAAAAGAGGGGATCGTGGAATGGGAGGCAACCTGTGACAAAATCCAGTTGTAGGCTTTTTCCGCAGGACGTCCGGCAATCACGCTGAAATACTGGTTGGCATCTGCATGTCCGTTCCCGTGCCGGCTGTATGAGTCGCTGCGAAGCTGCTGCTGGTATTCCCAAAGGATGATCTGCGTCGCCATTTTGTAATCGTCCTCGTTAATGCCGGACACAGGGAGGGAGGCGCCGGGTTTCCAGCCGTAGATTGCCGTGAGGGTGATCCCCCGTCTTGCCTCGGAAGGGAGCAGGTTTAAGTAATTGCTGTTGGTGCCGCTTTCCGATGTATAGGTATTGTCGGAAGTGTTATAGGCAATGCCGCTTTCCACGCAATATACCTGCTGGCTGCTCCCGTCCGAAGCTGTCAGCATATAGTGCCGGTAAGCGTTGCCCCCGGAACTGCTGCGAACATCCATCGTTCCATCAGAATTGTAAACAAGGTAGGTGTAAGGCGCCGGCGCATAATAATGCTGTCCGTCAGACCCTACATATTGATCGCCCAGCCAGGAGCTTGCTTTCTGTCCCGGCGAAAATGCGAACGCCTGGGTAGGGATCATCCCAAAGACGCATACTGCGCAAAGCAGAAATGCCAGCAGCCGCTTTACGCCGCTGCGGTAATGGGTATTTGTTTTCTCCATGAAAAATCCTCGCTTTCTTAAAATGGTAAAGGACAGCTTTACTCGCTGTCCTCCTGTTCATCATCGATCCTGTCGTCAAAATCATCTTCGGAGAGATATTCCGGCTCTCCATAGGCTTCATCCGGGTCAAAGCCTTCGCCGTAGCCGTCATCCTCGAAATCTTCGTCATCCTCTGCCTGCTGCTTCGGACGGACGATCTTTACATAATAGCCAACGCCGCCTACCGCAAGCAAGGCAACGATAATAAAGATAATCGTGCCGGCGCTGCCGTTGTCCTTTTTCGGCGGTTCGGTCTGTGCGAGTTCCTCTGTTTCCGCAGGTCTTTCCTTTCCGGTGCAGCCTTTGAGGTCATTCTTGCAGACCGAGCAGGCGGTATTGACTTCGCCGGCTTCGCATTTATCCGTACAGGTGCAGACGTCCTCTGTTGGAATCACGCTCATGGTACCCTCGTTCTTTTCCGCCAGAGCCATCAGGTCAGCTTCGGTAACACCATTCAGAAAGTAGACGTTGTTGTCGTCACGCTTGCCGTCAATGATAAGATAGAACACATTTCCGGCCTCGGTGGTGATCGTGTAAAACTGCTTATCGTCACCCTCGCCAGTAGCTTCATCCAGCACTGTGCCGGTTCCCTCCGGGGCAAACGTGCCATCCGGGATAGAGGAAGTGGTTTCCGTTTCTTCCTGGGAATTGGAGCTGCCGCCATTTGTGCCGGAGGCTGTATTGCTACCGGTATTGGTACCCGCATTAGAACTATTCCCGGAAGCATTACTGCCTGAATTGCTGCTTTGGGCGTTATGATTGGTACTGCCGGGAGAAGCAGCCTGGACCTGTGCCGGTTTTACCGGCTTGCTGCTCTGGTTCTGCTGCACCGTTTCCGCAGGTTTTTCCGTGGGGGTCGGTTTCTCATAATAGGGATTTTCAAACTTCACGGTCTTTGAGCGGTTCCCGGCATAATCCTGGGCATACACGCTTACCTGTTTTCCTGTGCCGGCATAATCTTTTAAGGTGACGGTAGCCGCTCCATTGGTCAAGGAGTTGATACGGTTCCCGTCCACAAAGACCGCTTCTACGCCGGAATTGTCGTCGCTGCTTTCTACTTTCAGCGTACCGCCGTCCAGAGAAGCCGCAAGCTCCGGCGGTGTGGTATCTTTGTCCCCGGCAGCATAAGCCTTCAGGGGCAAAGCGATGGCGCTTATGACAAGCACAAGCGCCAGTAGCAGAGAGATTTTTTTAGTCCTCATTCATGTCCTCCTGTTTCTTAAGCGGGCCATCCCCGGACGGAGCGGCCTGCTGCGATTTCAGAAATTCGGCCAACTGCTGGGGCGTCAGATGAAAGCTGCGGGCAATCGCCACATAGTCGGTGTTCTCCAGCTCCGTTTTCTGTTTTTCCAGGTCGCGGAGCCTGGCCTGCATCTCCGCAATCTTGTTTTTCGTCTTGTCAATCTCTTTCTCCAGTTTTTCAATCTTAGGGTTCAATTTATTACCTCCAATCTGTCAGGGCAGACGCCCAAATGTATAAAAGTGCTGCTGCCAGTAGCTTGTGTTGATGTTCGCGTAGGAGATCGGGTCCCCGCAATGGATCATCATCCCGTTACCCACATAGATTCCCACATGGCTTGCGCCGCTGGTATTGTAGGTTCCCTGGAAGAAGATCAGGTCGCCAGGCCTTGCATCGGCGCTTGATACAGGCGTACACACGCCTAAAAGCCCGTCTGCGGTCAGGCGTCCGAAATTCCAGCCCACGCCGCAATGATTGACTACCCAGGAAACATAGCCGGAACAGTCAAAGGAAGTGGAAGGGCTTGCGCCGCCCCATACATACGGATAGCCTAAATACTTTTCAGCCTCCGCAAGCATAGCCGCAAATTTTTCATCCGCAAGGGCCTCCGGTGGAACATCATAGTCAAAATAATTCCCTCCGCCTCCTGCGCCTGCTGCCGGCAGATGCCGCTCGCTGGTATCGCCGGTATCGGCAAAATACAACGGGTTCCTATACTGTCCGTCAACCAATACCTCCAGGTGCAGGTGCGGCCCGGTGGAGTTTCCGGTGCTGCCGACCTTTGCGATCACATCCCCGGCTTTTACCTCCTGTCCGGCAGATACTAAGATTTGTGAACAGTGGCCGTATTTGGTGGTAAGGGAGTGCCCTTCGTAAGCCTCGCCCTCAATGGCGACGCACAGACCATAGCCGCCCGCATTTCCTGCCAGCGTGACCGTGCCGTCATGCCCGGCCAAAATTTCCGTGCCCTGGGGCATCCCGATGTCAACGCCGGTATGGTAGTTCTTTTCCCCGCTAATCGGGTGTACTCGGTAGCCGTAGTAGCTGGTGACATAGGGCAGCCAGTTGGTGCCAAACACATTTTTCACATACTGCCGGTTTCCTTTGGTCTGCAATAGAATCTCGCAGATTTCTTTCTGGTCTGCGTCCATGCGTGAAACCACCAGGTTTTCAAGCGGCATGGAAGTAAGCGTTACATTTAAGATGTGCCACTCATAAGGCACTTCTTCTTCGGTTTCCTCGCCGGTCTCTGGGTCAATGCTTGTTTCTGTCCGGTAGCGGATTTCCGTTTCCTCCGTGAAGGATAGGGAATACTGCCCGTTAAAAAGCTCCCGGAGGACGCTCTCGATCTGTGCATAGGTGAAATCCTGATACGCAGAGGTGAGATACCCCATTAAAACATAAGGATCATGCTCAATGGGGCCGATATTATAGCGGTACTCGTCATAACCGGGCCGGTCCGATTCCACACGGTTGATCTGCATCTGCAGGTCCGTTTCCCACTCGGTATATATAAGCTCCGCATTGTTGATGTCCGCGTCGTCCGCCAGATAAGTAGAGGCGGCAAGGCTCCCCAACCCTCCGGTTCCAATATTGGAAAAGGAAGAAAACAAGGAAGCGATCAGGAAAAATACCAAAAGGAGCAGGATCACGATTCCGCATAGAACCGGGTGGCGCTTGACAGCGTGAACCACACTTGCAGCAATCTTTTCTGTGGTAACGGCGGTGTCCTTTGCGCGCTTTCCCGCTTTTTTCGCTTCTCTGGCCGCTTTGGCATACCGGCGTTTTATCTTCTGTTTCTGCCACATCCGGGCAAGAAGGTTTTTCTTCAGCTCCGGGTTGTCCTGTAATGCCTGCCGGTAGGCAAGCCGGGCATTGGCACTGGCTGATTTCTGCTGTAATTTTGCCACCCTGCGGTATGGCGCGGTCTTATGCCTGTGATACGCCATGCGCAGCCCCGATTCGCTTACAAGCTCGGTGCGGTGGGCCGCTTTAATGCCGACATTTTCATTTTCCGCCTGGTAGATTTTTTTGTGGGCGTAGCCAACCGCCATGTTTGCACCGGCCTTTACCGGACGCATCGGAACAGAGCCCTTTACATGGGCCCGTTGTGTTTTAACCTCCTTTTCAAATTTCAGGCGTTTTTTGGCCTTGCCCGTATCAGGGTCAGAAGATGTTTCCATCCGCAGCTTACGGCGGGCAGGCAGGCGGTTTTCCGCCTGTTCCAGCTTTTCCGCTGTCCGTTCTGCTTTCCGTCTGGCCTGGGTGAGTTTTTTATCCGCTGTTTCCGGTGGAAGCTCGTCAGCGGCAAATTCCAGCTTGGAAGGCCGTTTCGGTTCTCCTTCGGCTGCCTCCGGCGGTTTCTCCTTTGGTTCCTCGGCTTTGGCCGCCTCCTGGAAACGCTGCTGGTATTTGTTGCCATGCTGGTGCATCCGGGAACGGCGTTCTGCCTGACCGGGTTCTCCCTGTGTGTGGCGTTCTGTACCAGAATTGCCACTGTTAGAATCTGCACGCCGGGAATCCACATATCTGAAATCCCTCCGGCGCGGTTCCGGTGCAGAAGTTCCCGGTTCCAGAGGGTTCCGTGTTTCAGGTGCCCGTGCCGGCTCATGGTCCATATCCCTGCTTTCCAAATGTTCCGGTATGGAAATATCCGCCTGCTGCGGTACATCCGCTTTGAAAGGCTGTGTATCATCCGCTGCCTGCTGTGCTGCGGTTTCATACCTCCGGCTCCGGGCCGTTCCCGAAGAAGGGGCGTCCCTGACCCGCAGCAGGTTAAAATCCTGTTCGCTCTGCCGGGTGTCCATACGTTCCTCCGCATGGGAATCACGGACCGGCATCCGGGTATCTTTCTTTTTCCTCTGAAATTCTTTTTCCCGCGGCACTGTTATCACCTCCAGTCATTTTTATTTTCGGGAATTTATGCACCTGCCACTTCATCAGGCCGTGTTGTGAGTACGCTGTATAACAGGGTGTCTTTCGGAAAATGATCGACAAAGGGGATAATCACATTCCCGAAAAACAGAAGCCCCTCGCCGGGGCCGGAATGGGTCACATAGGAAAGCTGGTGCGGGGAAATCCCCAACTGCTTCGCCAAAATCTGCCGGTCTCCCTGGGCCTGGTTCAGCATGTAGATAAAATCTGAGTTCTCAAAGATATTCTCAATCTCACGGGAGGCCAGCAGATCTTTCACATTCTGCGTCAGGCCGCTCGGTATGCCGCCCCATTTCCTGAACCGTTTCCATATCTCCACGCTGAAACTTCCGGTCTGCCCTTTCAAAAGGAGATGGAATTCGTCGATATAGAACCAGGTCGTCTTGTGCTTCGAGCGGTTGGTGGTAACACGGTTCCACACGGCATCCTGCATAATGAGAAGCCCGATCTCTTTCAGGGCCTTGCCCAGAGATTTGAGCTGGAAGCAGAGTACCCGGTGGTTGTTCATGTCAATGTTGGAACGGTGATTGAACACATTCAGGGAGCCATTGACGTAGATTTCCAGCGCCGTAGCGATATTCTGCGACTCCGGCTCCGCCTGTTTCAAAAGCAACTCATACAGATCGCCCAGGACCGGCATATTCTCCGGGCGCGGGTTCTGCAGGTAATCCCGGTACACAAGCCTCGTGCAGCGGTCAATAATGGTCCTCTCAATCGGGGAAAGCCCTTCCTTGCCGCCGATAATCAGGTCACACAGCGACAGGATAAAATCACTTTTCAGTGTGATGGGGTTTTCATCATCCGAATAGTCCAGGTTAATGTCCATCGGATTGATATAGTTGGTGGAAGTCGGGGAAATGTCAATGACCTGCCCTTGGGCGCCGAACTGCTGTACCAGAGGCCCGTACTCATTTTCCGGGTCCGCAATAATGATGTCATCCTCCGTTAAAAGGAACACATTGACGATCTCACGCTTGGCAGAGAAAGACTTGCCGCTGCCGGGCGTCCCCAGGAACAGGCCGTTTGGATTCTTTAAGTTCTTGCGGTTCGCCATAATCAGGTTATTACTTAAAGCGTTCAGGCCATAATAAAGAGCCTCGCCCTCCTGGAACAGCTCGCAGGTTGTAAACGGCACGAAAATGGCGGTGCTGCTTGTCGTAAGCCCACGCTCAATTTCAATCTGGTTCAACCCTAAGGCAAGAGAGGACATAAGGCCCTGCTCCTGCTGGAAGTCCAGACGTTTCAGGGCACAGTTATACTTCTGCGCAATACCGGAGGCAGACAGAATATCATTAAACAGCTTTTGCCGTTTGGAAGCGATATTCTCCACCAGCACCGTCACAAGAAACATGCGCTCATTCCGGCTCTGCAAATCCTGTAAGAGATTCTTTGCTTCTTCGCCGTAAGTTGCAAGGTCGGTAGGTATGATGTCCATGTCATAACCGGAACGGACCGCTTTCTTCTGTTCCTCAATGGTCATTTTCTGCAGATCGGACATCTTGCGTTTGATGTTCTTGATCGCCTGGGCCTGGTCGATGGACTGGATATGCAGGTTCACAGTCACGGCGTCATCCAGGTCTAAAAGCTCCGCCAGCAGCCGGTCTGTCAGTTCCGGCGCTAAAATCTGCAAAAAGGACACCGCCCCGGAATGGTCGGCCACCCGGAAGGTCTTTCCGTCATTCGAGAATGACAGGCCGGAGGGCGCAATAAAATCTTTTGTGGAAAGTCCGGTTTTTGGCAGATCCGCCCAGGTAAAATGAAACTTTTCCTGCCCGTCCGGGTGGAGCTGGCTGTGAAGGAGCTCCAGGCGTTCCAGCCCGTCTAACGGCTTTGCCTGTGCTCCTAAGGCTTTGAAATTCGCCAGCACATCAGCCTCGATCCGCTCCAGGCGCATCTTCGCGGTGCGAAGGTCATCAGCCTCAATCCCAAAGGTGATATATTTCCGCTTTGTAAGGCCGTTGTTGCCTTTTTGGAGCTGGCCCTTTAACATATCCCCATATTCCCTGCGGATTCCGTCATATTCGTCACCGCGGATGGGGATGTCGATACTGCGGGCGAAATCCTGCATATTGGCCCGCTGGTTGATGAAGGTAAGCTGCACATGGATCGAAGCGTCAAAATAATTGAGAAAATCACAGTAGCCCTCAAAAATCTGCGCTTTGTCATCCGCCTGTGCAAGCTGGTAGTTAATATCAAAAAACTGCACCGTCTTGGTGTAGAGCTTATCATTCAGCCGGCAGATTCCATCCCGGTACATTTCCTTATAGGGAATACTCTGCTGGACCGTCTGCGGGGCGTCCGTTTTTAGCCCGCTAAAAAAAACGCCCTTTTTAGGCGGCTTGGTGCGGATAGTCTTATTTCCGCTTGTCTTTGCGTCGGCCCTGGCCTTTTTTGCCTGCCTGATGTTTCTTTGCAGACGTTTTTCCTGGGCTTCCTGCTGTTTGTTTTTTGGCAATCCTCGTAACCTCCTTCTTTGACATGGATTTATATAAGTTTTCCGTCCGGTATGGCCGTTTCTTCGGCCAGAGCTTATAGCGGAGCCTGTTTTTCAGAAGTTTCTCCGCCGGCTGTCCGTCCCGCTCATACATGGCGAAAAAGAAAAAGGGCATCATAAGCCCGATCATCAACAGCACTGCCGCCGAGTTGCCGATAGCGCCGCGGGTAAGGAAATATACCGGCAGCCCCACCAGCGCGGCCAGGCTGAAACAAATAAGCTGGCGTTTCGTCAGGTTAAATGCCAGCTTGGTCTTGACTTTCGTTAAGTCTTTGGGTACAGGTACATAGGGCATTGTTTTCACCTCCAATCGTGATATGCCATCAGTATTTGTCCGGTTTCCTCATGTCCGTCTTTCCGGGCATCGTGATACTGGATTCCACCTCGTTGCCCCACACATCCCAGCCGGGGGTCTGCTGCCTTGCGAACAACTCGACCCTGGGGACGTCACCCATAAGTTTCACAATCTTTTCCCGCACCTCGTCCGGCTTCTTGCTGTGCTGCTCGATATGGGAAATCACAAACTGGTGGATTCCCGCACACTGGCGTTTCGGGTGCCCCCTGGTCGCCAGTAAGCACACCTCCGCGTTTGAGCGGGTCCAGAACCCCATCCCATAAAACCAGCTATCTGCTTTCCGGTTCTGTTTCAGCCAGAGGAAGGCCAGTGTTTTATATTTGAATCCCCATGCCTCCATAACACGGAACGCCTCATTAAGCTGCGGGAAGGTGGCCCATAGAAAAAGCGCACTGTCTTTGGCTGCAATATCTGCAACCGGAAGCGCGCATATTTCTTCTATGCTCATGGTGGGGTAATGGTTTTCCGCCACCCCATTGCCGCGTTTCATATCGTAACGCCAGGGCGGGTCTGCGTACACGATGCCGTATTTTCCAGCCTCCGGCATTATCGAGCCTGCTCATTCTTGGCGGGAGCGGATTTTGCCGGAGGCGTCTTAACCTTACCGGCATTTTCTTTCAAGGCACCGGTCAGGGAAGGTTTCTCCGCCGCTCCCTTTGTCGCTTCAAGGGTGGCCTGCAAATTTTCAATCGCCTGGCCGTACCCTTCGATCAGGGCGTCGTTAAGCTGCCTGCGGAAATCCGCCGTCACCGGCCAGCAGACATCCCTCCATTTTCCCTGCTTATCCTGGGTAGAGGGCATGTTGACATACAGCCCCTTTTCGCCGGAGCAGATACGGAAGCCGTCAATCTTGAAACAGTCCCCAATCGTCACATTGGCGTAAGCCAGCAGGTTCCCCATCGGGGAGATCGGGCGTACATTCACATCCAGTTTCAGGCCTCCGCCCGCCTGATTCTCCGGCACCTGTACCTCCGGCTGCATGGATTCATTGTTTGTCTTACTCATATAAAAAAAGTCCTCCTTCTTGTTAAAATGTAGGTTGATTACACGCTAATGCGAGTTAAAAATGCTTTTGGATAGCGAGCCTGTCTTAAACAGGGCAAAGGCCAGCAGGACCGTATAGCCTGCCGTGCCCCAGATCGCGCCGTGAATGTCGCCGGAAGAAGGGATCGACTGGACCAGCACCGCGTAGATTGCAACGCAGACCAGGATCAAAAACCCCTGGAAACCTAAAGCAAACAGGGAACGCAGATAATTTGTCCCCATCTGCCCCCATTCACGGTTTGCCATTGTGGAAAAGGGTATGGGTGCCAGGCTGACTGTAAGATATATTTCAATCATACGGCCATACACAATGACAAAGATTACGATGGACAACACCCACATGCACAGGTTGATAATGTTGGTCTCCAGCCACAGGCCGATCAGCTCCCACATCCCCATTGCTTCAAGCTGCGTTTTCAGGTCGGCCAGCGCAGCGGTAACATCCATGTTCCCGTTTATCACGCCGGCGCTCTGGCTCACCACATTCTGGGCGACGTCAAACACCGCCATGACGATAGTAAAGCAGTTGGTGAGCAGGTATGTGGCAACAAAGGTTTTGAAAATCCACTTGAAGATGTTGAACGTATCAAAATCGTGCATGTTGTTCTTTTCCAGGATCATCTGGATCAGTTCATAGACAAGGACAAAAGTCAGGATAATTCCCGCAATGGGAATGACGACGGTTTCAGAAAGATTCTGGATCATGCTGAACACGCCGCCATTCCAGCCCTGCGGTGTCTGTCCTACCTGTGAGGCCACATCCGAGACTTGGCTGTTGACGGACTCAAAGATACCGGTGTATTGTCCTGTGATCGCTTCAATTAAGCCCTCTTTAATCCAGTCTGTTATCCGTTCAAACAGACTGCCCATCGGCTATTAACCGAACAGGCCGGAGAGCAGCGGGATCAGTGTGGCACCCACCAGCGCAATGCCGCCGCCAGCCATAAGCTGTTTCATGCCCTGGGATTTTACTAATGTGTGATAAAGAAGTAATAGAAGTGTAAAAAATTTTGCCGTTCCTATCCGGCACTTGCGCATTGTGTCGGATAGGTCGGGCGGTTATTCGGGCAAGTCCACCTTGCCAACAAAAGAATAATAAATCTCAATGTCCTGTCTGCGGGTCTTGTTCTCGTCATAGCTGCACTCATGCCTGCACTCATGCACAACGATTTTCTCTACAAACTCCCGCAGCAGAGTAGGGGTAAGTTCTTCAAAGCTGGTATGCCGCCGGACAACATTCATAAACTTTTCTGCGT
>SKEC01000168.1_pt1 | contig 72966 bp, 63 predicted proteins | sample 4826641 | NCBI WGS metagenome assembly SKEC01 (sample SAMN11008819, study PRJNA524170) | human gut metagenome | biome: Human fecal sample; material: Feces; isolation source: fecal sample from pouch patient p18, p21 | host: Homo sapiens | place: Israel: Tel-Aviv | collected 2015-12-22
GAGCAAGCTTAGCTAACTTCTATCAACAGCAAAGGCAAAATGCGGCATCTCAATTCCTTTATAGGTTTTGATAAATTTAGTCCGGACAGTCATGCCATTACGAATCGCAACATTCATGGACGCGAGATTGTTATCACGAATGATTGAAAACACACGGTCAATACCTAAGACATCAAAAGCATATGTTTTACAAGCTTGCGCTGCTTCTATGGCATAGCCTTGATGCCAATAATCGCGATTAAATAATAACCTATTTCTGTAACGGTTTCACCTTGAACTTGTTGCAAGGTCAAACCACATTGACCGATAACTTGGTCCGTTTCTTTTAAGACAACAGCCCACAGACTGAAACCTCGCGTTTGATATTGGGTCATCAAATTATCAAACCACTGCGCTACTTCTTCGTCAGAAAATGCGCCATTGTAAGCAAACATGGCGTCATCATCCTGAAGGATTTTGGCAATTACAGCATAATCTGCCTGTGTGATTTCGCGAAGATAGAGGCGTTTGGTTGCCGTAATCATCTGTGGTCTCCTTATTTTCTACTGAGTTTTAAAGTTCGGGCTTAAACCAATGTTTGCGACAAACCGGTAGGTAGCTTTCGTTACCGCCAATTTGGATTTGACTGCCTTCATAGACTGGTTGATTATTTTCTGTGCGCAAGACCATGGTTGCTTTCTTGCTACAAAACCAGCAGATTGTTTTGATTTCTTCGATCTTGTCAGCTAGGAGTAAGAGATATTTGCTGCCTTCAAATAATTCATTTTGGAAATCATTTTTTAGGCCGAAGGCCATGACTGGGACGTTGAGTTCATCTACCACTCTAGCAAAATCATAGATATTCTTTTTGCTGAGAAATTGGGCTTCATCTATTAAGATGCAGTAAGGTTTTTCCGGAAGTTTGGCAACATAGTCAAAAACATCTAGGGTAGCATCGATAGGGACGGCTTGTTCGCGCATGCCAATCCGAGAGCTGACGACGCCAATCTCATCTCGGTTGTCGAGAGCGCTTGTCATGATGACGACGGGTTTGCCCTGCTCCTCATAGTTATGCGCCACTTTGAGAATTTCAATTGATTTCCCACTATTCATCGTGCCGTACTTAAAATATAATTGTGCCATAAAATTTTCACTCTTTCACTACTCTTCCTCACTATTCCCCAAACCCTTATAAATATTGGCTTTAGACTGATAATAAGAATATCTAACTTCCTCATACTTCCCCGTATTTCCCTCGTTTTGTATACTTTTTTGGTGCTAATTTTTACGTTCTATGGTGCTAATTTGGTGCTAAATTAAATAACAATATTATTAAACCGTATTTTATTTAACCCCCTAACGACTAAGTTGTAATATGGTAACATATTGCACACGCCGACTTCGATAGATATAGTCTATCCGTTACCTATAAGTCCGTAGGAACGCCTAACGTAAAACGAGGGAAAAGATATAGTCTAGTCTCACGCTATAATCTAAAAATGAAACGTGAGAGGTAGGATTAACGTCCTATCCGCTTTATTGTTATTTAACAATAAAGTCCAATGCTTTGTCCTGGAAGCATAGTAATAGAACAAACTAACAGGAACAGCGTATCTATGCAAGATATGGCTGAAGCAACAACAGAAGCTGCATCAATGGCATCAGAATTAGGTGTTCAAGAAAATCAACTTTCTGCAATGATCGGAACAATTGAATCCAGAACAAAAGCAGGCGGTAACGAAGTTGGTAACGCAATCAAATCCTTGTTGATAAATGTTCAGAATGTAAATAATTCGAAAATTGCTGGTACATTTAAAAAAGCAGGAGTTGCTCAAACAGAATTTGTAAATGGCATTGAAAAGATGCGTAATCCTATTGAAGTTCTGGAAGATCTTGCAAAAGTATTTAATGAATTAGAAGAATCTGACCCATTACGTACAGAAATCCTTACAAATATTGGACAGAAATATCAGGCGAATAAGTTAAGTGCTTTATTATCTGGATGGTCTGATTATGAAAAAATGCTTGTAGATTATTCTGAGGGAACAGGAAGTGCTGCAAAAGAAGCAGAAAAATCTGCAAATAATTGGGAGTAAGAATGTTTTTCATTCCGTTCGCTCCGCTTATACGGTGACGTGTAAGAGATAAATTACGGAAATTTATCATAAATACCACAACAATTGCTGGTAAATCCTAAAGACAAATAAACCACAACGTAGATATGAAATATGATCAAGCGTGATGGTTGTGAAAACAGAAAAAATTATTTGTATGAGAGCGAGGTTAAATCCCCTGCTCTTTTTTAATGGACGTTCAGCATCTTATCCTCGAATAGAGGACAGTTCAACGATCATCTCCCATAAGGAGAGTAGGCTCAAGCGAGTCGAAACGAGTGGCACTTATATTTTAAATATAAGTTGATGATATGATCTATACTGCATAGAAATATGCAGATGTTATGATTACAAAAAAATAATATGAGACTGATTATCTCAAATACAAAAAATAAAGGACATGTAACTTATAATGAAAAATAACAAAAAATGGGATAAAGAATATTCAACGCAATATACTCCAGAAATGAAGTATCTGAGAAACAAAGGTATTAATTATACTTTTGTAAAAGATATAAGTGGAGTAACAACTTATAAATATAAAAAGACACCAGAGTTATTTTTAGCACTGGTGTCTTTTTATATGAAGAATAAATAAATTGAAAGGATAAATAATAGGCGATAATTTATGAATACTAAATATGATGTAAAAAATAAACATATAGTTGTAGATAAAGAATGGATAAAAGAAAGAATTGAAGAAAAAGGATTATTTATGATTGATTCCACCTTCACAAATTTAAGAGATGGTTTCTTTGCTTTTACAATGGAAGGATACATAATAAAAGTTACACCAAATACAATTTATAAAAATCAAACTAATCCAATATTTTCAAATAAAAATCCATACGTCATATACAATATTAAAAGATTTTTGTTTTTAAATAATATTAGCTCAATTCTTTTATCTACAGAATACATGAATAATAAAACAAATCTAAGATGGAAATGCAAATGCGGAAATGAGTTTGAAGCTCCTTGGAATAGATTTTTTCAGGGGCAAAGAGTATGCAGTAAATGTTCAAGGAGAGAAAAAAATCTTATACCAATAAAAAAAATAAAATTAGATTTTCATAATCGTGGATATGAGCTAGTAACTGAAGCTCCTAAATTAAAAAAAGAAAAAGTTGAATACATATGTTCAAAACATAAAGATAAGGGAATTCAAGAAATATCACTTAGTAAATTTTATGACAGAAAACAGGGTTGTAAATATTGCGGTATTGAAAAAAATATGCAAAATCATATAATCAGTAAGGAAGAATGTATGAATATTACTTCTAGCAAAGGATTAAATTATATAGAATCCTATGTTAAAGATGGAAGAACAATGATAGATTTTACATGTGAAAATCATAAGGATAAAGGAGTACAAAGTTTTTCCATAACTCAAATGCGTAATACGAAGTTTGGGTGTAAATATTGCAATATGTCAAAATATCTCAACGAAGAAAAAATTGATTCATTATTAAAATCATGGAATATATTATTTAAAAGACAACATTCATTCCAAAAATGTAGAGATAAAAATGCACTACCATTTGATTTTTATATACCAGAATATAATACTACAATTGAGTATCAAGGCGAACAACATTATAAAATTATCCAGCGTGGAAGCATGACGCGAGAAGATGCAATTAGCAATCTCGAAATCATACAAAAACATGATGAAATAAAAAGAAAATTTTGCATTGAAAACAATTTAAATCACATAGAAATTCCTTATTGGGAAAATAATGACATTGAGAATTTTATTTTCGATGAATTTATAAAGATTGGAATTATTGAAGAAGCTAAATCAGCGTAATCAACTGATTTTTGTAATCATAACTGGCAAAGTGTAGCGAGCTTTGTTGAATAAAATAGGGTTCTCTAAATAAATTATCGAATACTTGGACTGGATTTATTCAAAATTTCGCCAATTCCAATATGATTACTTCTGGATTACAAGGAGTTACAGGAATAATTAAGGCATTTGACACCATTATTTCAAAAGCAGGAACGCTTGAAACTGTTGTAGGAATTCTTGGAGGAGGATTAGCTAGTAAAACAGGGTGGGGCAAAACTATCGTAGTTTACAGTACCCCTTTCTATAAGGTTGCATAATAATGCCATGCAATTAACGTAGAGAGTGTTCATATTATATATCGTAATGTAATATGACCATCCTTGAAAATATATTTTCTAAATTGTCGAATATCGGGGGAAGCCGTAAGCCTATTTATATAGGTGCCGGATCGATGCAATAAAAGCGTATTTATTATAGAAGAAATACGTTCGTGAAGGAATAAGCATTTAATGCGAAAATGGTAGTCCCGACGCACTATAACTAAAACATGAAAGTGTAGTTCCATATATAGGGCGCGAGAGACTGACAAGACATGACGTGATACAGGCGTAATTGTATCATATGGTACACAACATACAGTCCGTACCTGGGGAAAGCCCAGGGTAGTCAATATGAGATACGACAATATTTACTACTGCTCTATTGACACAAACTACACGACCTGTTGCTGACTTGCAAAAACAGGACAGGATTATACGGCGCATCTCTCGTCGTTTTCTAATAGAGATAAAAAAGACACAAATTGTTTACATTCTACTTGACTTAATACAAAAAGAGTGTATAATAATGCATGAGTTAAAAAATACAGCTCGAAACACCACGATGTAAGGACAGGGAATTATATCCTGTCCTTTTGTTATGTTGTGGAAACAAATAAATAGAATAATTTTTTCTTTTCAAAAAACACAAGAAATACTTTAAATATAGATAAAACAACTATATATAGGGTAAATTTATATAATTAGTATGTTTTTCATTTCCCCGTACTATATCTAGTGGTTGAACAAATTTAATAAAAAATGTATAATAAGATACACAAAAAATAGTCTAATTTATTTCTCACGTTATATTTCGACATTTTGTTTAATTTTTTTGGTGTATAATTACTTCAAATACCAAGGGGTGATTATATGAAGTTAGGTAAAAAAGGATCCATACATACAAAAGAGGAGGTAAGACATATGGCAGTCTCAATGGCAGTTGTACCGTTATTAAAAGGGGAAGCGGCTACTAAAATCGTAGATGATTTTAAAAGCAGCAAATTAAAACCATTTACAGACGATCAACGTAAGAAGACTAATGCTAAAGTAGCTGAGATACTCAAAGGTAAACGTAATGGATAACACAGAAAACTTTCAATATAAAGAAGAGTTACTAAGCAAAGAGTCATTAAAACATTTTATGTTAGTAGGTGATTTTTGCTGTGGCGCAGACAATCCATTAAATACTTTCTTATCAGATGATGCATTTGATTATGCAGAAGAAAAGCAAGGACACACATACATTTTAATGGACAGCGAATACACTTGTATACTAGCGTTTTACACAATTAAGGCTAATGCAATTCATACATTTAATACAGATACAAATGAATATATGGCGTTGCCTGTTGTGGAAATAGCAAGAATTGCTGTAGATTTTGACTTTCAAGGGAATGGTTTAGGTAAAATATTATTTTATGATTATATAATACCTAAAATAAAAGAAGTAAGTAAAATTATTGCAATATATGGCATCATTGTATTTGTAGAATCGGAAAATGGTCAAGGAATACAATTTTATAATTCACTAGGATTTAAAAGAGCCAACAATGAAATACAAAAAGCAGTTGGTGATTCTTATAACGAAAAATGTGAATTGTATGTGCTGAAATTAGATGATATAAAAGAGTAGGAAGTAATCCTACTCTTTTATTATATTGGCTAATGTTTTGATTTTATAGAAACATATGTTCAGACTACTCTTCTATTCTCTGTTGGTATATAATGGAATTACTAAAGATGAATAGGAGTAATATAATGCCGAAATTTAAAGCCAGTTCTGTTATTTCGATGCTGAAGCGGTTTACAGACGAAGAAAAGAATAAAAAGTCTCAATCTTGTCCAGAATTAAAAGATGAGATTAAAAATGTTTTAGATGATACGAAGATTATTCTATATAGACAATCTAGGGAAGATGCAATTAAATATATTTTGTGGCAAGGCTTATTAAATAAATATGGAATTTTTGGTAGTAACAGAAGACAACACCGTTTATTTGGACAAAATAAAATAGATTATTATTCTCAAGAATACCAACATGGAGATATTGTAAGTATAGACTTTGGAACATCCAATATCGGGAATGAATTTTCGTTTACTCATACTGCACTTGTTTTACATGAATTTACTGATTTCTTAATTGTTATACCTATTACTACAGCCAAAGATGGCAGACTAGAGAAGAAGCCACTAGATGAGCAGGAATCTACATTTGTAATACGGAAAAATGATTTTTCATTTATAGAATCAGACTCATATGTTCTGATATATCAGTTAAAATCAATTTCAAAGAATAGAATTACAAAAAGGATTGGAAATATATCTGGATCAAAATTTTTATGTGATATTGATAGTGAAGTATTTAATATACTGTTAGATCCACTTTCAAAAAAATTCTCCGAAGAAATAACAAATTTGAATATAAAGATATCAGATTATGAAAATATTATCGAAGAAAAAGATGCAAAAATAACAGAATTAGATTGTATAATAAAAAATTTAAAAGAAGAGATTGAAAATAATAAAAATATGTTGACAAATTATAATTTCTATGATAAGATATAAGCATCAAAAGAGATATTTTTAGCAAATGCTATTAAATATAACTACATGGAGAGGTCTTTACGAATAAACGTAAAGACCTTCTTACTTTTAAAAATGTATATTAATATTAACAAAAAAGACTGGGTTATCATACCTAGTCTTTTATCATGTATATTTTTAATTTACTACTACTCTACTACATCACGGTTTCCAAGTATGACCACAATTACTGCATCTATTAACAGTTTTATTACTTCCTAAGAATCCAGTCCAGAACGAATACCCCTTCTGTCCTGCTGTGATTGAAGTTGATCCGCATTTCGGACAGCGTGGTTTGGAATCTTCTGCTTTTTTTCGCTCTGCTTCTGCTTCTTGAGCTTCTACTTGCGACCGGAATTGTGACATTTTTAATTCGTACTCTATGATATCGTCATCGTGCAATTTTATCATTGCATCATAGAAATCTGTGGAATCTGAGATTTTTTTTAGTGTATGAAAATCCCGTGAAGGCATTGTCGTCATAATTATTGGATGACCATATCTGCATTCAGTAACTTCATCCATATAACAATCTATATAACCATTTTTAAAATAATCATCACATATTTTTTCTTTTTTACACGTTGGACATATTTTTAAATGACTAGACATATTTATCCCCCTATATATTTAATTGCAAGTTATTTATATATAGTTTATCAGAATAAAATACGATTGTAAACTACGACTCTGATACGGATAAATTTACTACTATACTAGACAACTTTAAAGAAGAATTAAAACCCAAGTTCAACAAAGATACGCTAGACTTTGCAAAGCAGTTTAGTGATATGAAAGATAAAATCGATATTGATGATTTAATATCCCAATTCAAAGAAGTAGATTCCAATGTCATTGACATGGCGAAATCTGTTCAAAACGGTTCTATGGAAATGGACGATTTCAAAGCGAAAACTTTGGATGCCACTACTGCTTCTTCTAAATTCAGCAGAATGGCAAAAACTGCTGGTACCGCACTGAAGTCAATTGGTGCTACTGCTCTGAATATGTTTGGTGGTTTTCTTATTGCTGAAGGAATCAGTTTAGCAATAAAGGGAATTTATAATCTTGTAAATGCAGACAAGATCGCAATTGAAAATGGTCAAAAGGCTCAACAGGAAATCAAGGAAGTATTTGATACTTACAACGGAAAAGTCGATACGGTTAAATCACTCGGAAAGAAATTTGCACAAGATGCAGATTCAATCAAAACTACTGGTGATGCTGTAGAATCACTGACTCAAAAATATGTAGAACTTAGAAAAGGTGTAAGTTCAGATAACACAAATCTTACACTTTCTGAAAAAGAATATCAGGACTATCTTGATATAAGTAATCAATTAGCTGAATCATTCCCATCACTTGTGTCTGGCAGTGATGCTGCCGGAAACTCCATTTTAAATTTGGGTGATAATGCTTCTATCGCTGCTGATAAGATGGAAAGATTATTAAAAACGCAGATGACATTAGCCCATAATGATATTGTTGATAAATCAAGAGATACATTTAGAGGTGCTTTTGAAGAAGCAGACAGTATTGAAGATGAGATAAAATCATTAAAAGGTCAAGAAAAGCAATTAAAAGAATCTGCTTCTCAAATATCTTTAAGCCGAGATGAAATCAGAGAACAACTTAAAAGTGGACATCTTATCTTCAAGGATATGTCTAAAACCGATGCAGACAAGATGGAAAAGGCACTTGGAGCATATGTCGGAAAAGAATTGGGTCGTGTCAGACGATCTGACGTATCTTTGGACGGTCACACTATTGACAGAATCGAATTTACAATTGATCCTGTAGTAGATGAGAACAAACTTAATGAAGCGACTGATATGATTGAGGCTAGAGTTTTAGCCGGAGAAGACGAGCTTGCAGCTAAAAAAGGTGAAATACAATCCAATATTAAAGCCCAAGAACAAAAGCAAAAAGAAGTCTGGAATAGTTTTGCTGAAAGCACAGTAAAACCTTATCTTGAAACATCTGCTGCTATTTCTGATATGCCTGTTGAATTACTTAATGCAGTAGAAAGTAATTTACAGAATTTAGATTGGAAAAAACTTTATAAAGAATACGGCGGAGATGCCGATCAGATGCTTTTAGATGAATTAGTTTCACCGCTAAACAGCCTTGAAAAACCGGCACAAGAAGCTTTGACAAAGGCTCTTAGTTTAGACCCATCAACAATGTCTATTGCTGAATATAATAAAGCTATTGACTCTGCTTTGAAAGAAGTTTCTGATAACAAAACAACTCGAAAAGAGTGGAAAAATAGATTCTTCAAATCTGTTATCGATTCTGCAACTGAAGATGCTAATGCATTAAAAGAACAGTTTAAAGGCATAGATAAAGAGATTGACAACTTAAGCGGAGAAGATCGAGAATTAGCATACCAAATTGCTATTGAGGATGAGGATTTCGATGGTACTTGGCAAGATGTAATGAATAAGATTGAAGTCATGAAGGAAGAAGCCGAAAATCCAATGACATTTAATCTTGGTACATTTACAACAGAAGTCGGAGATGCTATTGCTTTAATCGATACATTAAATGCCGCTCTTGCAAATAGTTATTCTGGAAAAGGATTAAGCGTATCTTATGAAGTAGACGAAGAAACTGGTGTTGTACAATTAACTGGAGATATCGCGAATCTTCAAGCAGCTTATTCTGATTTAGAAGGATATGATCCATCAACTTTATTCGAGCGTACAGCAAATGGAGTCCATATTAATCGTGAAGCATTAAGGCAATTGCAAGCACAGGAAGAAGCATTAAATAAATCCAAATGGCTCGAAGATGAAAAGAATCTTACTGATCAATTAGCTATTGCTACTAATAAATTGGCGAATGCAAAAAAATCTGGTGATGAATCAGACATTACAGCAGTGCAAGAAACGGTAAATACGTTACAGCAACAATTAGAACAAGTTCAACTGTTATCTGCTGCATATGATGGTGCTACTTCTTCTTATCAGCAATGGATAAATGCACAATCTGCTGGTGAAGAAGGAGACATGTTTAGAACTGTTTCTGAAACAATGAAGTCTCGTGGAGATCAACTGTATAATGAAGGTCGTTATAATACAGAAGAATTCCGAGCGGTTGCTGATTATTTTTCTAATGAAGACTTATCTACTGCCCCGGTCGAAAATCTTGTTGCTGCTTACGAAAATGCTGCTAATGCAAGAGAAAGATACTTTACCGGGAATAAACAGGGTATTGATAATTTCATGGCTGATATGCAGAATGATGCTGAATTAATGTCAAAGGGAATTGTCAAAACACTGGAAGATGGATCACTTGAATTCCAAGCTGGTTCAGATAAAATATTAGCTGACAAATTTCATTTAAGCGAAGAAGCTATCCAGTCTATTTTAAGAGCTGCATCAGAATATACTGATGGAATAAAAATAGGCAAGATTGATGGTTCAGAAGATTTCAATGCTTCTATTGATGAGATGAAGTCAAAAGCTGACGAAGCAAAAGGAAAATTGGAAGAACTAAAAAATGCAGGAAATCAGAATCTTGATTTAAATTTCAATTTTGACAGTACGAATTTAGAAGATTTAGACGCACAAATCGAACGAGCAAAAACCAATCTTGACCAATTCAAAAACTCTGATGGACAGATTGATTTAAGTGTGGATGGCGCAGAGGAAGCTGTAACAATTCTTCAGACGCTTATTCAGCAAAAAGTTATGGTGAGCCAACCTGCAATTATGTCTATTGACACAACAGGACTTGATGAGGCAACAGCTGAAACTGTTTCTAAATTACAAGAATTCCAAACACAACTTGATACAATCAATTCTTTAGAAATGCAACAAGATTTTGGTATTCAAATCGATACAAATCAATTGGATACCGCAAAATCCAAGGCTCAAGAATTGTTTTCTGAATTGCAAGGGAAATCACAAGATGGCTCACTTGAAATTACTCCTGATGTAAAAGTTGACACAGGCTCTATGGAATCATTGGAACAAAGCTTGTCTTCAATGACACCAGAAATTAAAGCTAAAATTGTTCCAGAAATTTCAGACGGATCTGTAAGCGCAGACAATATTAAACTTGACGATAAAAACGCAAAAGTAAACTATACACTTGGGGATCAAGCACCACCAAAAGATAAAAGTGCTACTGTTAATTATAACGAAACAGGCGGAAATCAATCAATTCCGTCTGATAAAAATGCAACTGTAAATTACAAAAAAGGAGACCAAGAGGCTCCAAGTAAAAAGACTGCAGTCGTTGATTACAAGCGTGGTAGTCAAGAGGTTCCAGATTCTCCTAAAACAGCAACTGTTAATTATGCGCTTGGAAATGTTGCTACCCCACCAGATGCTTATGTAAAAGTTCACTACGACACATCTGGAAAACCAAAAGGAAGCAGTCCGGCTAATGGAACCGCCCATTCACAAGGAAGTGCTAATTCTGGTCATGCATTTTCTGGCGGCTCATGGGGATTAAAACAACCTGAAAATGGTGCATTGATAAATGAACTTGGAGCAGAAATCATTGTTAGAAATGGACAATGGTTTGTAGAGAATAATGGATATCCAACTATTACTAATCTCAAGAAAAATGACATTGTGTTTAATCATGAACAGTCAAAGGCTCTTTTGGAAAGAGGATATGTTACAGGTTCACATGCAAAATTAGCATACGAAGGTAATTCTCATGCAAAAGGAACTGCATTTTCCGGAGGATCTTGGACTTTTGGAAATACAGGCGGAGGGAATATTGGTGGAACCAACTCTTCCGCTTCCAACAATCTCAACTCCGCATCCAATAATCTTTCAAGAGCAGCAACTGACACATCAAACGCAGCAGAGAAATTATCAGAAGCAGTATCTGGATATACAGACTGGGTAGATGTATTATTCAAACGACTAGAATCACAGTATGATTTATTGATGAGCCAAATGGAACGTATTGCTCATCTTCCGCATAAACAAGAAAAGTTATATGAGGCAATGTCTAAGAATAGTGAACTAATGAGTAAGACTCAGCAAGCTATTGGGACTTACCAAAGTCACTTTGATTCTATTGTACAACAGAGCGGAATAAACCCTCTTATTGTCCATCAGATTCAGAACGGGTCTATGGATATCTCAAAATATGACCAGGATACTCAGAAAATAATTAGTGAAGCACAATCGTGGTGAATTATCACGCCACCGTGTTCAGTGATGAACATGTAAAATTCTATTTAATTGCTGGAAACTCCTAAAGTCTTATAAACTACAACGTAGGAATGAAATAAGTCCAAGCGTGAATGTTTGAAAATTATAAGAATTGGACAATCAGCAGCGAAGCTCCGAATAGGAGAACGTTCAACGACTATCCCATAAGGGAGTAAAGCCGCAAGCGATTGGCGGTTTGAAAAAATAGATTACTTGAATAAATTAAATAAAAACATATGTTTTGTGTAAAAGTGATAAATATAAATACATCTCTTTGTTTACAATTTGGGTAGTTTTTTCTCTTGATTTGTCATATAATAATAACAAGAAAACAGATATGTTTTCAAATTATTTACTGTGACCGTATAAATCAGTAGTCATAAAAAGAAGGTACGGAATCAAATTATTTCCGCTACCCAGCAATGCGGCTAATAAATGGCTGGGATTCAAATTATGAAGCATCCATTTATATATGGATGCTTTTTGATTACAAAGGAGAAAAAATGGATACTGGTAAACTGTATTTTATAAAAGATGCTTTTTATGACAAGTTTAAGTATTGTGGTCTTTTAGAAAACAAAGAAATGGTAAATGGGACTTTACATGGCAGACCATGTTGTTATATGTTTAAGTACAAAGAAGATGGTTTATATTGGATGATTCCTGTATCATCAAAAATACAAAAATATCAAAACCAATATCAACGTTCCATAAGCAAATACGGTTTATGCGACAATATTAGTTTTGGATATGTATTAGGACAAAGAAGAGCATTTTTACCACAAAATTTATTCCCGGTTACAAAAGAATACATAGGAAATATATATATAGATGTCAATACAAATAATCCAATTACTATTCCAAGAAGTTTAATGGCTGAATTAAATGGCAAAGCCAGAAAGAAAATACGGTATAACTTTCAGGGTAAAAAATTTGGAATGACAGATATTGTGAAAATATATAACGAATTAACTAACCAAGAGCAAGAGAGCTAATCTCCTGCTCTTTATTTATATCCAACACAACACAATTTATTCAAGTAAAAGATATAGTCTCATCTCATATGAAAGTATGAGGAGAGTTTACTACTCTCTCACTTATGTAGCGAATAAGTGAAAAGGTAAATGATGATAAATTACAGGATTGCAACAAACAATACGATGACCTTTTAAACAAACAGAGCGAACTTACAAAGAAAGCACTTGAGAATATCGAAGACTACATTGACATGATGACTGGAATTGAGTCTTCCGCTGTTGACTACCAAGAAGCATTACGTGAGTTAGCTGCTGCAAAAGGGGAATCTGCTTATTCAGATAAGATGTACGGCTCTTTGAAAGAATCGATTAAAAATCAACAGGACGTTGCTGGTAAATTACAATCGCAAGTGCGGTTATATCAAGATGAAATCAACAAACTCATGGAAAATGGGTCTATGGCAAAATGGTCTACAGAATGGTATGAGGCACAAGCTGCATTAAACGGATTTAAAGAAGAAGCAGCAGAAGCTGAAACAACATTGATCGAATTGCAAGACCAACTAAGAGAACTTGATTTATTGAAATTGCAACAGGCAATCGATGAATTAGACAGAACTGCAAAACGTCTTGAGAACAACACAGACCTTACAGAGTCAAAAGGCGAACAAATATCTGAAAAAGATTTACAGGCGCAACTTGATAATGCCAATGCACAGATTCAAGCGAATTATAATAAGAGACAAGAACTATTACGAGATCAGGCGAAATATGATGTTGGCTCTGAAAAATATAATGAAATTGCAGAAGAGATAGAAAAACTTGATGATTCTATTTATGATGCAATGAAGAATATTGAAGACCTCAAAAATAAAATCTGGGAAGTTAGATGGGAACCGTTCTTTGATGGACAGGAAGCATTAGACAATCTAATTAAACAGACAGACGATTTAAGAGGACTTTTAAATAGTGATGCTTTTGTTGGTAAGAATGGTGGATTAACACTTGATGGTATTGCAAATATAGCGTTAATCAATCAAGGTATGATTGCTGCCAAACAACAGATTAAGAATTACAACGAAGCATTAAAGAAACTTGACGAAGATTTAAAGAACGGAAATATATCTACGGAGGAATTTGAAGAGCAGCAGAAAGATTTTCTCGATCAGATTTCAAGTTCCGTCAATATTGTAGAAGACTACAAAGATTCTATTGTTGATCTTTATAAGAAGCAACTGGAAGCCGAAAATGATATGGCTCAAAAATCCATTGATAAATACTCTGAATTACTGGATATTAAGAAGAAAAATGCTGAGTATTCTAAGAATCTTAGAAAACAGACAAAAGATATCAATGTATTAAAAGCACAAATTGCTGCTTTAGATTCGGTAAATATTTGCCGGTATCTATTTAACTGCGGGAAAGTCCCCACAACCCTATCTTGCTACAACGGAACTGGAAACGGTAAACGTGAATGCGGTACGAGTTTATAACTCAACAGTCTTCGGATAGAAACCATAAAAAACAGATAGGTCAGGGATAACCGGGTGTGCAAGTCACCCAGACGCAACGAACTTCCTAAGTCATATATGGTTTATGATATGGAAGACGCTCAACGACTGGTAAGTCCTATATATTATAATATGTAGGCATAGGGTTACAAGCGATTGGTAACTCGAAAAATATAGACTATTTGAATAAATGAAAACGTATGTTTGGACTATTCCTTTTCCTATTGTTGGTATATAATAGAAATAATACTAATGATAAAGGATGGAAATATCATGTCTTATAATAAATTTGAAAATCTTTTAAGGTGGACATCTCATAAATTAAAAATTCAAGATAAATTTAATAAAAATAATCAACGTAAAGTGAAGTATCCAAGAGGGGCAATATATGCTTGCTATTTAGGAGAAAATATTGGACACGAAAAAAGTAGACTAGAAGCAAGACCATGTGTCATCATTTCTAATAATAGAATCAATTACAATGGTTCAAATGTTATAATCGTTCCATTGTCAAAAACAATACGATATAAGGAAAATTCCACTTCTGAGTTAAAGTATGAATGGCATTATATATTAAAAAAAACAAAATATAAAGAACTAAATTTTGATTCATCTATTCAATGTGAAGATATTAGATGTATATCAAAATCAAGAATTGGAAAATATATATGTAAAATAGACAGTGATGACATGAATGAAATACGAAAAAGGATTAAAAAAACTTTACAAGTTTAATAGATTATGATATCATAAATGTGAACAAAATATTTTTTATTTTACCCATCTTATGTTTAATGGTTGTACTATAGGCAATCGGCTTTACGGTTATACTTTATAAACATTTGTTCGTGGGTCTGTGATATGTTTGTACTGGGATGGCATAATCCCGAATTATGAGATTTATTTTTGTTCTACAAAAAGAGTAGTAGCTGATAGTTACTGCTCTTTCTTTATGTCCAAAATCATTTCAAAGAAATAAATTCAAAATTATTCAAATAGAAGGTATAGTCTCAACTTCTGGGGACAACTCAGAGAAGTTCATAAGAGAACTGCATAGTGTAGCGAACTATGTGAAGATAATTGAAATAACGAAGCAGCAAAAGCTGAGAAAAAGAGACTGGAAGCACAGTTAGCGGATGCGGAATCTCAGCTTGAAGATACACGGAGAGATCATGAGTATGATGTGCGTAAAAACGGATACGAAGGTCTTTCTGATGACTTAAACAAAGAGTTAGAAGATACTCTTAATGATATTACTTACAATTCTGAAAAACAGGAAGAAGTAATATCCAATATGCTGAATAACGTAGTAAATAACTACCAACAGGCTTATGACAAGATTCAGCAGATTATCAACAGCACAGGATTTGTGCCGAATGGAAGTCTATCCAATAACATTGGTAGTCTCGGTACAAGTAGTGGAGCGCAGAATCAGTTCAACAATGGAATTACTACTGCTCCTAACTATAGACCTGATAATTTTACAAATGTAAATACAGGTCAGATTCAGAATGGAACAACTCAAAATAACAATGATTGGATTCAAGGAGAAATCAGTAAGAATCCAGATTTATCAAACAGGCCAGTTGCAGAAATTACATTAAGTCCGGGGACACTTTCTATACAGGAAGGTTCTACGGCGAATATTTCAGCAACTATCAGACCAAATGATGCAAAGAATAAGAGCTTGCAGTGGGTGTCATCAAATCCAGATGTTGCTACAGTTGCAAATGGAACTGTTCATGCTATCAAAGCAGGTAGCACTACTATTAGTGCAATTGCAACAGATGGTGGCGGTGCTACTTCAACCAATAGTTGTGCAGTAACTGTTACACCAAAACCAGAACCGCCAAAACCAACCCCAACGCCACCGAGCAATAATGGTGGAGGAGATGGAGTTCCTAATGTTGGAGATAAAGTAATATTTGCCAGCGGTCAATATTTCTACTCTTCTGATGGTATGAATCCTGCAGGTAATGAATTACTTGGGCAAGAAGTATATATTACAAGTGTTAATAATGCATCTTGGGCGCAGAAGAAATATCATATTAGTAGAACCCCTCGTTTCGGAGAACGTGACCTTGGTTGGGTAAGTCTTGACCAGTTGAGGGGTTATGCGTCTGGAACAAAGAAATTTGTAAATGGTTCAGAAATTGTTCGGATTAATGAAGGAAATAATCCTGAAATGATGGTCAGGCGTGGTGGATTGACCGGAACAGCGACAACGATTACTTATGGTGATGCTGTTGTAAATGCAAGACTGTCGAAGAACATTATGGATCTTGGTGAACACAAAGATGATATTTATAGCTCACTGAACATTGCAAACAGCCTTGGTGAAAGACCTAATGTAACAAATAATTACTATGACAAGATGATAGAAGTTCAAGGAAGTATCGACAAGGAAACATATCCTGGCATGAAGAAGGTAATTGAAGGAGTTACAAAGGAATTTACCAAAGAAGCTCATAAACTTGGAATACATCGGACACTTTAAAATTTAAGCGGCGGGATTCATATGTCTTGCCGCTTGTCGTAAAAATGAATATGAATATACAAAGAGTTGAGATTTTCTCAGCTCTTTTTTGAATAGAAAAATTAAGAAAGTTGAGGTGAATTATTTTGATTCTAGTATGTAAAGATTTTGAATTTGATGAACAAACTTTAAAACAGCAGGAATTATCTTCTGTCAATTTTGATGATGACACTTCTCTTCCATCTTCTATTGTAAGAGAAATGGAATCTACTACGATGAATAAATATCGTCCAGAGGTGACAGGTTTCGGGACGTCTTATACTGAAGTGTTGTCTTTTGAAATACATATCACAAAAGATTATGAAAGAAATACATCGCAGGACGAACTTGAATTTTCTACAGAAGAATATGAAAGAACAATTTCATGGCTTAGTTCACCTCAAGAACATAGATGGCTAAAAATAACAACACAACAGGGCGAGATTGTAAAAGTAAAAGGTTACTTCTCTTCTGTCACTCCATATGAGAATTGGGGAATTTGTTATGGTTTACGATGTACATTTACATGTAATTCTCCATTTTCTTATGTAGAAAAACAAGATCAACAAGTCATTACTCGAAGTAAAAATTTTATGTTGCAAAATACAAGCAGTGACAAATACGGATATGTATATCCAGTTATTAATATTTATCCAAAAGCCACAGAACAAATCTATATCCATAATCTGTCAGACAGTAAAACATTGGAAAATGGGACGCTTTCTTTGCAATCTACAAACAAACTTACACTTCAGTTGCTGATGGGAAAAATTGAAAATTATGCGAAAATGAATGGATATACACTTGAATACGTTTATGACAAAGAGAATCATGTAGTATCTGTATGCAATAATACCGCTATCCTGTTCTATCTTACCGATTCTTACGGAGTGAAGAACAAGTATGGTGCGTATTATATTGAAAACGGACAGTATTATATTTTTCAAGGTGGATTTTTCTACTGTCAAACACAAAGGGATTTGAAGTTAAAATTAGATTGTAAGAATTTGGCGCTATACGATGAATTGGATAGATCTGTTGTATTTGAGAGAGTCGGAATTCAGGAAGAAGATAATATTTATTGGATTCGTTTGATTCACGGACATAATACTTTTAGGGTGTTCGGGAATATGACATTAGATATTTCATACTTGGAACCACGGAAAGGAGCACTGATCTAATTGCAATTAAATTATGATTTATACGGAAAACATGAACAGCCAGTGGCTTACCTTGCGACCCCAAGTAGAATTTTTCTTTGTGCTATCAACGGAATAGATATATCAACAGTCAATTATGAAGGAGTTTGTAATGATGTCTCTTCTATTACATTTGATGTAAGTCAATATATAGAAACTGATGACGGAAAAATGATAGAATCGACAGCTTATAATTGGTTTTCTAAATATATGAAGATTTACATCTCCTCTCTCGGCTGGTTTATTATGGACAGTCCTGAAACACATGGATCAGGAACGAAGGAATATAAATCAATAACAGCAAATTCTGCACAGGGAGAATATGGACAAATCCCACTTGACGGATGGAAAGTAAATTGCGGAACAACGGATTCTTTGGAGATGCTTGTAGATGGAAATGTTGAAGAAATTGAAGGTGTTGAATTTGCAAAACAGCAGATCAAATTTTTCAATGAAAAAACGCCACAATTAAGTTTAATTGATATTCTTGTAAGCAAAGTTCCTGGATGGAAAATAGGACATGTTGATAATATCCCAAAAGAATATGAAACCATAGAAAATGGTGAAATCAAGAAAAAGCTTGTATATTTAAAAGATGAAATTGGGACATTTGATATTTCATACAGTGACGTATATAGTTTTTTAACACAAGATTTTGAAAAATTTTTTAGTTGTATTGTTGAATTCGATTATAAAAATCTTGTTGTTAATTTTTATCGTGTAGAGAACTTTGGGAAAGATACAAATATTACAATCGGATATCGCAACGTGCAAAACTCTAATGATATAACTATAGATGACGAACACGTTTATACAAAATACCGGGTATCTGGCGCAGACGATTTAGGGATTGAACAGGTAAATGGTGGAAATAATAATCTTTTTTACATTGACCCGTTCTGGTTAAATAACAAATATTTAAGCACACCTACAATTGAAAAATATAAGGCATGGTTTAGTTTTTGTGAAAAATCAAGAGTTGAATATACCGAAATGTCAAAACAGTGGAATGAGCTGCAAGACAAAATAACTGAATTATATATCAGAATTCCAACTGGAGATTGCGATCCCGATAACTGGCATAAACTGTCTGACGAAGCATTGACTGCTTTAAAAAAAGATTACGAAGCTCAGAAACTTGGTTATGAAAAAATCTATGTTGACTCAGAGGGTAATTTTGATATTAATGCTCTTAATGCATCCCCAGATGCCAATATCTATCATCAAATCGTAGACACTATTCTTCCAAATATCAAAATAGAATTTGATAATCGTAAATTGCCAACATCTGAAGGCGAGATGGATTTTATTGAGGATTATGAAACAACATGGGAATATTATGGAATCAATGAATTGGAGGTAAAACTTGCATCTTATAAAGATCAAGCAAACTTACTATCTAAAAGCCATTATGATTTGACATGGGAAAGATATCAGGAGTTAAGTAAACAAGATCCAAAGAAATATCCACCTCTAACTGAAGATGGATTCAAAGATAAGCATGAAATATATGAAAAAAATGCATATCAATTAGATGAGAAGAATACAGACTCTTGTGCTGCCGCCCTGAAAAAACGTAGAGATGAAGCAAAAACAGAAGAAGAAAAACAAAAGGAATTAGGAAAACGTAGGACTGAATTAGGTCAAAGAATGTCTTTAGAAGCTTGGAGTGATGAAAAACTTGGCAGCTTTGAAAAGGAAGAACTGGCAGAACTGTATCATATTACGAACCCTACTACATATACGAATGAAAATATTTTTGTAAGTAGCCAAGATTCTCTTACAGATATTGTAACCGTCCAACAACAACTATGTCGTGTAGCTATGGAAGAATTAATGGCTTCTTCTATACCGCAAACAACATATGCAACAGACGTAGACAATATTATTTCTGTAACAGGAACTGAATTACATGCTAGAACTTTAGATTTAGGAAACTTTATATGGCTCGGAATCAGAGATGATTACTTCGTAAAATTGCGAGTCATGACGATATCGTTTAATCCTTTTTTGTTTGATAATAATTTTTCAATAACATTCTCCAACATGATAAAGTCTAGGTCGAAAAGAAATGACTTTATTTCAATTCTTGGCTCAGGGTCAAATCTTGGTGGTTCGGGAGCTCGCAATAATTATGTAGGAAATCTACAACTTACTGATGATAATATTTACCAAATTTTACAAAAAATATTACAGTCATCTTCATTTACTAATAAAGTACAAAATATTGTAAATGGTTCTGGCGGAAGTATTATTGGTGGAACTGGAGGAAATTATATTACGCCAGGAACACTTGAAGCAGAAATGATCAAATGTATCAATATAGAAGCAGAAAATGGATTCTTCCAATATTTACAAGCTGAACTTATTTCTGCTGGTCAAATCGTCGCACAATCTGGTGATTTTCAGGAATTAAAAGCGAAAGTCGGAAATATTGATGATTTATTAGCCGGTAATGTATCTGCAGAGCTTGGGCACATCATCAAACTAACAGCAAAAAATGTAATTATCGACGAAGCTGTAATTAAAGAATTGATTGCTGCTCAAATTACAGTATCAATGTTAAAGGCTGGAACTATTTCAGCGGATAAATTCCAAATTAAATCAGATGATGGTGGATTAGCAATCGCTGGAAATACTATGCAGTTTAAAGACAAGAACAATACTGTACGAATTCAAATAGGAAGAGATTCAAATAATAACTTTACTTTCTGTTTGTATGACGAAACCGGAAAAGGTGTTCTTATTGATTCTACTGGAATTAAAGAATCTGCTATAAGCGACGGTTTAATTAAAACAGATATGATATCAGATGGTGCTGTCACCGAAAATAAAATTGACAAAACTGGGATAAGAGAATGGACGGATGAGGACGGAAGTAAAATATTTGATGTAGGTAAGATGTATTTCGGAGATGAAAAATTCGAAGTGTCTTATACACAGATTTCTAATAAAGTTTCTGCACTAGAAAGTAAAGTTGGATCCATTGAATTAATGGGTGAGCAAATTTTTAAAGATAAGGATGGTTTAATATCACCGTCTTCTATCTCTGTTAAAGCAGTGTGCCGAAATGGGGTCGCCGTTGGTAAATGGTATATCGATAATGTTCAAAATACAGAATTTGTATCAGAAGACAATCTGTCAATTACAATCCCATCTTCATATATGAGTCAAAAAAATATTATTACTATAAAAGTCGAAGATTCTACGGGGAATCTATATGATTTACATAGTTTATATTTCTTGAAAAGTTCAGAAGGTACTCCTGGGAAAGATGCATATACAATTATTTTAGAAAATGAAAATGTCAGTTTTCCTGTAACAACAGATAACACTGCGATATCTGATGAGTCTTTTACTTCTGCTATTGCTGTTATGCAAGGAATCAAAAAACGGGAAGATTTTACAATAGGCGATATCAAGTCAGGGAACGGAATAACCGTATCCAAACAAGGATCTGCAATAACCCTATCAGTAAAAAAGAATACAAAAATTTTAACAAATTCAGGTTCATTTAAAATTCCTATTACAATTGATGGCATTGTATTTGTAAAAACAATGTCATGGTGTGTTGCAAAGCAAGGAATGACTGGGGACGCTCCGGTGAATATTGTTGTTGGAAATGAATCTCAATCAATTCCGTGTACAAGTTCTGGTATTGTGAGCGCTCAAACTCTTTTGGAAATACCATTTTCTGGATATAAAGGTCTAGATAAAATTTCGTGTACTGCATCAGTAGGAATTTTACCGTCCGGTATGACACTTGGATCATGTGAAGGGTCAACAGAAAAAACCGATGGAAAAATTGTACTTAATGTATCAAAAGGGGCGAACCTTGGTGGAAATGATATTTTAAGCGGCAAAATTAACATTACATTTACGTTAAATGGACGTGCTGTTACGAAGCAATTTACTTGGTCAAAAGTAAAGGCTGGAGAAACGGGTTCTGCTAGAATTTATATGTTACAATCGTCTGATCTTGTTGTAAAAAAGACAGGAGATAATCAATTTACACCAAAAGAAATAACGTTTTCATCCGTCTATAAAGATGGAAATTCGGCATCTCTTAACGACTATTCAGGTCGATTTATCATAGAAAGAAGCACAAATGGCGTTTCATTTGAAACAGTCTACTCTTCTGCTTCTGACGAATCTCAAAAGGTTTATACAATTCAAACAGATGATGCAGCAATTAGATGTACTTTATGTGCAAGTGGAAGTCTTGTAGAACAGTTGGATTTCCAAACTGTTCCTATCTTAACTGACGCAGAAAGCATTATAGATGAAGTAGAAAAAATTCAAACTACTGTATCAGAAGTAAAAGTTAATGTTGATCAGTTAAATAAAGATATTACGTTTAAAGCATCTAAATCAGATATTACAGAAGAAATCAATAAATATGATAAGTCCAGCGTTCAAGGAATCCGTGATCAAGTTGCGGATGTTAAAATTGATTTTGAAAGCATTAAAAACACCGTTAAGGATGTTGAGACGAAACTTGAAAAAAAGGCTGACGGTTCTACTGTTCAATCATTGTCTGAAAAAGTAAGTCAGGCGATTCAAGATGCAGAAGGATTTAAACAGACCGTAGAGAAAACTTATGTAGCAAAAAACGAATTAAGTGATGAATTAAAAAAGCAAGCAACTTTTATAGTGTCACTTACAAACGATAATCATATTATACCAACAGATTCAACTGGAGAAAATGGAAATTATAGCGGATGCGAAACAACTATTTCTGCTGTTTTTGGTTCAGAACTTGTAACTGAAAATTGTACGTTTACACAGTTGCCGTCACAAGGCATAACCGGAAATTGGAACTCAAAGACATTTACATACACTGTAACAAATATGACAACTGATACTGGATATGTTGATATTACAGCTAAATATTCTGTCACAATTAGTGATAAACAAGAGATTAGATCTGACACAAAACGTTTTGTTTTGTCAAAAAGAAAAGACGTAGAAAATACAATCGTATACACACTTCAATCGTCAGATACAATTATAAAAAAATTAACTGATAATACTTTTGACCCTAAAACAATTAAATTTTCTTCGTTTTACAGAGAAGGAAATTTATCTCAAAAAAAATATAACGGGGCTTTTCAAATTCTGGAATCAGATGGTGGAGTTTTTACAGAAAAATACTTCTCATCCGTAAAACAGTCAGAGATTGTATATACCCCAAAATCAGATAACGTAACAAAAATTCAATGTGTTTTATATAAAGAACTCGACAAGACAGATGAGTTAGACAGATATACAATCAACGTTATTTCTGATCAGACAGTTGATATAGGATGTCGAAATTTAATTCGAAATTCTAAAGATTTAATTTTTAATTCATATGGTCTTGTTAAGATATAAAAATTATTAGGAGGTGAGTGATTGGCTAATTTTGAATCTGTTAAAATGACTAATCCATATGGAATTGAAGACACGGTATTAAAATTATCTATAGACAGTGAACAGAATAGTTATAGATTATCAAATTTAATTACTGAGCCTGATAGCTATGTTTTTGTGATTTGGCACAAGACGAATACACCATGTACAATTTCTATCAACGTATTTGGAGAAATAATCACGTCAGAGTCAAATTCCCAGTGGACAAAAGTTGTAAAAGTTAAAAAGGTATCAGATGTATCAAATAAGAATATAGATATCACACCTCCGATAAACAGCACGACATTTTTTTACGAAGCATACTTATCAAGAGGTACGATTGATACATCCTGGTCTCCTGCACCAGAGGATGATGCGGAAGAAATTATCGGTTTAAAATCTGAAATAAAACAAACCGCAGAGCGCATCGATCTGACAGTTGGAAATATGGAAAAAGAAATATCACAACTGTCAATACGTGCCGGAAAAATAGAACAAACTGTAAAAGATACAGAGAAAAGCTTAACAAGTAAAATTGAGAGTACAGCCGGAGAAATAAATCAAAAAGTTGAAGATGCAAAAAATGATTTAAAAGCTGAGATAAGTTTATCGGCAGATAATATTATACATACTGTTGGAAAAAATCATGTCACTGCTATACGATACATTAGGGATTGGTTAAATGGTAGTAATCTTGATACTAAAAATAAATGGGCGGAAATAAATGTATTTTCTAAAAATGTTAATATTGCCAAAGAAATTATCCCGACATGTAAAGATGAAGATGGTTCTACGATAACCGTTGAATACCCCGAAAGATACACTGATGGTGATACGTCGAAATATATTGAAGCAGAAACCGGGTGGAAATGTTTAGAATTAGATTTAGGACATGTCGAAAATGATATTGACTATATAACAATTTGGCACGAGTATCCTCTTACAAGTGCAGAATCAGAGTCAGTAAAAATATTTAATCATCGATTACAGGTTTCTACTGATAATAAGACTTGGTTTACTTTATATGATTCGAAGTATCAACAAAATGGTGGATATAAAGAAAATCAAAACGGAAAGACATACTATATAAACGATACAATTATAAACGACAACTTCTCTTCTGTTCAACAAAATATATCAGGAATAAATACAACAATTCAGAATGTAGAGAATAACTTGAGAACAGAAATTAAAGAAAGTGCAAACGGATTTAATGTTAATGTACAGAAGATTTCACAAGATTTAGAAAATGCAAAATCTGCATTGAATAATGCAATTGAATCGTTAAGCACATCTTTTAGTGTAGAGTTAGGTAAGATCACAGGGATAATCGATGGTATTGATGAAGAAACAAATCAAAAAATATCATCTGCTATACAGCAGACCGCTTCTGCTTGGCAAGGTATTTTCAAAAAATATGGAATGTATGATGATGGTGTATCCACAGAACAAATAAATGTGACAATTGATGGAAAAGGTGTGCAGGTGCTGAATCCATCTACTTCAAGAAGTACACAAATGACTACAGAGGGTTTCGAAGGTTGGTACAACGGGAATAAGGTTTTTTGGATGCAAGAGGATGCAACAAAGACATCCAGAGTTTACGCAGATAGAGGTATTGAATTACCGACATTGAAAATGATACCGCTGGAAGTACAGGATAGCAATCGAATAAAACACGGTGGAATTGCGTTTGTTAAAACCGGAGGGTCAAGTTAATTTTAAGGGGTCTGTCTATTTTGGCAGACTCCTTTTCATAGATTGGAGCGTGATAAAATTTGGCAAATTATGAAATAGATTTTCAAGTTGTAAGCCAGGTAAGAGACGAAGCAGCAAATGCAAGTAATGTCACAATTGCATTGAGATTTAGGAGAACAGACTTCTATTATGTCGGATGGAACGACTTAGATCAAGAACGTTGGAGATTAAATGCAGAAAATTTTCCAAACCAAGACACAGGGGATATTGGATGGAATTTAAATTATGGATATAGCAACCCACTACCACAAAATCAATGGAGAGAAGTCGGAAGAAATAATTTTAGATTGCCGCACAACGAAGACGGCTCTTTAACGATTAATATATATGGAAAAATATATTTCGGAGTATCTCCCGGAACACTGGAAGCAAGAAAGACAATAACTTGTACGCCAAATAATAGAAACGTTAAGATTACTAGATTTGAACAAGGGACTGTCAATAACACCAATGTTTCATTTAATTGGGGGACATCAGGAAATATTGATGCTTTGCATTTATATGATGGAGATGCAAAATTACGCGAGTATTCTGTTTCTGGATCTTCCGGGTCAATCGAATATACTGTTACCCCTAATAGAAATTATCGATTCCAAATCAGAGTTAAAAAGAGCGGAACTAGTCTTTGGACAAACAGCGGATTTATTGAGTATACTCTCGGTTATCCAACTATTACTGGTGATTTCAATTTAAATATAAATTCTCCAATTAATCTTTATTTTTCCGGAACTACCCTACCATCATCTGTCTACTTGTATGTTGGAGCAAAAGATGATAATAATTATTTTGCGGGAAAGAATTATATACAATCAAGTTATACATCTATTTCGCTAACATCTGAGCAAAAGAACAAGATTTATAAGCTCGCTGGTCTAAAAGAATGGGTTACGATTGTTATTGTACAAAATTTGCATATCAACGATGTGGAGACACCTTACCAACAATATTCCGCAACAATGCAACTTAATACTTCTGATACCGCTCCTGTTTTTAGAAATTTTTCTTATAGTAATACAAACTATTCTGTATCAAGTATTATCGGGTCAAATAAGGCACTTGCCAATATTCCATGTATGCAAGTACAAATTAGCACAGCAAACAAAGCCGTATCTTCTGTTTCTTCAATATCAAAATATGTTTGTAGTGTTACAAACGCATCCGGATTTTCTCGTACATATGAGGCATTAGAGTCACAAGGAACAGACGTGTTAATTGACTTGGGTGGTATTCCAAACTCTGGATATTGTTCTATTTCTATGTATGCAGTAGATAGTCGTGGAATTCAGTCCTCACCAGTTGTAAAACAAAATGCGTTTGAAGTTTTGGATTATCACGTACCTATTGCATCCACATTTTCGTTAGAACGACAAGGAAACTTTGAACAGGAAGTGGATTTGTATATTAAATGCTTAATATCAAAAGTAAGCAATAAAAATAGTTCTTTTTCTGTATCATATAGAAAATGTATTTCTGGCACACAATCATGGGAAAGTTGGACAAGCATATATAATATTTCAAGCAGTTCAGATACAACGGACTATATAAAAATAATCAATCAAAAATCATTCTTATCTCTAGACAGGGGGGCTTCTTATGATTTTCAGTTCAAATTCAAAGACAAATTTTCTGAAGTTGTTATAAATCCAACTGTTCCGCAAGGCATCGCTCCTTTGTCTGTTTTTGAAGACGGAGTAGTTGCGATAAATCGCATTCCAGATTTTAATCAAGCAGATCAGGCAAAATTGCAAGTTGGAGGAGATATTCTGCTTCGTAAAGAGTCTAATAACAAAGATATATTTGTTGCAGAATCTTTGGAGTCTATGAGCACAAAGCTTAGCACGATTGAAGAAAACAATTCACAAATATTGTCAAAACTTAATGAAAAGATAGACCGGTCTGATATTGTTGATAATTTAACTTCCAGCTCATCGACGGTTCCTTTAAGTGCAAATCAAGGACGAGTTTTGAAAGAACAGATTAACGGAATTCTTACAATTGAAACAAGAGATTTACATGGAAAACCATGGGGAAATGATATGAACGTAAAATTGGCAAAACTTGGATCAATTTGTATATGTAATATATTTTGGACTGGTGCTACTGGCACTAGTAAAAGCGCAACTATATCCGAAGTAATAATTCCTGATGGGTTCAGACCTTCCACGCCAGTTTTTGCCACCACACAAAATGTCACATCTAATTCTACATATGGCGCTTCAACACGAATTCAAATATCAAGTAATGGCAAGATTAGCTTTGTTACAGATAATACCGGTATGTTGGAACGACATGTTACATTCGCATACAGTATAGTTTAATTATATTTTTTTATTTGAAACGAGGTGATTACAATTTACACAATAATTATGAATGATGACAAATCTCTCACTGCTACTGTCGTCACAACATTGTATCAGAGAGAGAAATTAGCAGATAAAATTCAAATTTTAATCCCACAGAAATATGGAGATTTAAACCTAATTGAATTTACCGCACTGTTAAAATATGTGGATCAGGCAAACGTTCCGCACGTAGAAATTCTACAAAAGGATAAAGACTTATATAAAGAACATATTCGTTATGTACTTCCTGTAGACACCAATCTTACTCAATACGCAGGAGATATTGCAATTAGAATTACATTGCAAAAGAATGATATGGAAGTGAGAAAAACGTATGTAGTGCATACTGGAGAACTGATTATTAATATCAGTCCTTTAAAAGACTATTACACTTTTGTGCCAGATGAATCGTTGGAGTTTGTAGATCAGATTGTTGCAGATTTACAGAACAAGATTGAGGCACTGGATAAAGTAGCTGACACTTATGACAAAACAAAAGCGGATAATATTCAAATTAAGAATGGAAACGAAATACAACTACTTTCAAACAAAGTTCCTATCGGAGACAAAATCACTGTCACAAATGGTGGTTCTGGTGGAGAAACCGGTGGAAGCTGTAGTTTTGAAATTGTTGAATTTTAGAAATTAGGCGATAGGATCATTCCTGTCGTCTTTTTTATATATGAAAAATAAAGGAGGAACAAAACATGGCAGATTTAAATGTAAAATTTGCAACAGGTGAAAAGGGCAAGATTGAAGAAGCAAAAACAGCTGGAAAGTTGGATGCTAATGATTTCGTTGTCACAAGCGACACAGATGAACTTGCATTCATCAATAAAGACGGTGAGACAAAGTTTCTGAAATCTAAGTCTACAAAAGAGTATACACTGAAAGGAACTGATCTAGGTGCACTTAAAGCTGGTCAGACTATCCCAAAAGAAATCGATATGGATGGGTTACTGAACTTAATTACACAAAAATCTATTCCTGCAACATATACAAAACCGAGTGTTACTCTTACAAATAATGCTGGTTCTGCGGCTGGTAATGTTGAAGCAGGAACAAGCATTACTCCAAAATTGAGAGCCACATTTAATAAGAATGATGCAGGTGATTTGACAGCTATTTCTATTAAAAAAGGCGCCCAAAGTGTGAAAGATGGAACAGCATCTCCTCTTGATTATGCGGGAGAAGCAATCATTGTTGGAGATGAGACAGTTACATTTACTGCTTCTGCTACTTATAAAGAAGGAGCAATTAAGAATGATAACCTTGGTAATCCATCTCCAAACGGACATATTCTGGCAGGAACTGTTGCATCTAGTGGATATTCAATTACCGGGAAAAGAAATCTGTTTTATGGAACCGGAGTTGGAAATTTGCCAGAATTAAATTCTGCAACTGTTCGTGGTTTGGCAAATAAACAGTTGAATCCTTCCAATGGTCTTTCATTCAACATTAATATTGCACAAGGACAGCAGTTTATTATTTTTGCATACCCAGCAACTTTAAGAGACGTTAATCAGGTAATGTACGTTGAAACAAATGATACGGGAATGGCTTCTAGCTTTACAAAAACACTCGTTGATGTTGCGGATGCAAGAGGTGGAGAAAACGGGAAAACATCATATAAAGTATATAGTTACCGGATGTCTACGCCCGCTGCTGCTGGAATGACTTTTAAAGTAACCATTTAAATAAAGGAGGATTGTAATTATGGCTATTGATTCTAAAAATTTGCTCGTTGCTGTGAAGGCTTTTGCTCCTGCGAATCCACTTCCACTTGATTCACGTTCATTATGGGGTTCTCAAGGAGAAGCTGAAACGTATGCAAAGCAACCAAATGCTTACGCCGGACAAATTATCACAGCAAAGGTAAATGGTAAATATAAAGCATTTGTACTACAAGGAGAAAACGGAAACTGTACTCTCGAAGCAGTTGGAGCTGACCCATCTGCTTTAAAACAGTATGTAATCGTTGGAACAAGACCAGAATCCGGACAGCAACAGGGTGTTATCTATATTGATACAAATGTTGGTTACATTTGGGATGGTGCTAAATGGGTTAAGGTATTTGAAGATGTATCTGCATCTATCACTGATTTCCAGAAACGTATTACGAAATTAGAAAGTGATATTAACCTGAAAGCAAACATTGCAAATGCTAACTTTACAGGAACAGTAAAACTGGAAGGAAAAGATTTAGCAACGAAAGAGTACGCAGAATCTCTCGTTAATGCTGCAAAATCTGAAGTTCCGATTGTAATTGACGAAGATCATCAATTCCCATCGGAAGCATATAAAGCTGGTCAGAAATATGTTGTTGCTCTTGCCGGAACATACCTTGGACAGAAATGCGAAATCGGTGATTTGATTCTTATCGTAAAAGATTACAATGTTGAATCTGCATCTAGTGCTGATGGAATCGTGTTGCAGTCTAACATTGACGGTGCTGTTACGAGTGCCGATCCTTCTGCTATTGAAGGCGAGATCGTTGTAATGAGCGGTGCTACCGGAAAGGTTATCAAATCTTCCAAAGTAAATATCTCTGCTCTGAATGAAGCAATCGCAAAAGCACATGAACATGCAAATAAGGATAAACTTGATACATACACAAAGACTCAGGAAGAATTACTTACCGCTGCTTCTACTGATGCACAGAGTAAAGTAGACAAATTGAAAGAAACTGTGGATGGTAAGGCTGATAGAGCCACAACATTAGCTGGATACGGTATTGAGGATGCATACACAAAGACTGACATTGACGGAAAACTGAAAGTTATCAAAGATAATGTCAATACAAAAGTAGATGCTGCAACTGTTGATTCTAAGATTTCTGCTGCAAAACCAGGAATTTTATCTGAAGCTGCACAGGCTGCTAATGAAGCCTTGAATACAAAAGTTGGCGATTTAGGTGAGTCTAGTACTGTTGTTGACTATGTAAAACGTGCGGTGGGATCAGGAAGCGTAGACATAGCAGATCAAATCAATAATGCTATTAAACAGAGTAAAGCTTATACAGATGGAAAACTCACAATTACGGAGTTTTAATTGATGGAAAATAAATATAATAACTGGGAAGACTTGATATGTTACAAAGATAAAAAGATTGTTGACTGGTCTAAAAATATTGGAGCTGTATTGTATTTCGTGTACAATACAGCTTTTCATTATCTTAAGATTATTGAAGACTATGGGAGTAATGGGAAAAGTCATTATTTAAAAATAGAATTTGATAACGGAATAATTAGAGACATGAGAACAGATCATTTAAAACAATTAGCTTTTTCTAAAATATACCCAAAGGATACTCATAAATATAAAATCGGATTTGAAATCAATGGTTTAAAAATTATAAATTCGTTTGTTAAAAAAAGGAATTTATATAATTGGAATCAAAATATGTACACTGTTCGATGTTTAAAAGATGGATATGAGTTTGATATTATTGAATATGATATTGATCAAAAGAGGGGATGTCCTGTTTGTGCAAACAGAAAAATTATACCAGGTATAAATGATTTAGCAACGACAGATTCTTGGATGACAAAATATTTTAAAAACAAAAATGAAACCTTACTGTATTCTTCAAAAAGTAGAAAAGAAGTCTGTTTAAAATGTCCTACGTGTGGAAAAGAAGAAACGAAAACTATAGAAGTATTGCATAGATATGGGTTCTCATGTAAATTTTGTAGTGATAAAATTAGTTACCCAAATAAATTTATGATATCCTTATTAATGCAATTAGAAAACAACGGTGTGATATCTAACTATCAAAGGGAGTATGGCACAGAATGGTCACGACCATATAAATATGATAATTATTTTAATATAGGGAATAATAAATTTATAATAGAAATGGATGGAGGTCTTGGTCATGGGAAAGTAAAATATGGTTCTAATGAAAAAGACACTGTCGGTTTTGAAAGAGATATTATAAAAAATAATTTAGCAAAAGAGCATGGTATACAATTGTTTAGGATTGATTGTGATTATCCCAATATGAGAGAAAGGTTTGCTTATATTAAAGATAATATTTTGTCTTCATTGTCACATTTACTTGATTTTTCAGTTGTAAATTGGGAAGAATGTGAGAAATTTTGTGGTGGGAATTTGTTAGAAGAAATATGTCTAAAATATAATTCTGGCATGACAAGACAAGAACTTTGTAAAGAATATAATTATATCACTAATTCGACAATAGGCAACTATCTACATATAGGAACAAGATGTGGCTTATGTAATTATAGACCTACTTTTTCAAAAAAATATAGATATATCTATTTAATAAAAGACGATTCTATTTTGGAAAAAACGAGGAGCATATCAGAGATGATTATGCTTCTAAAAACGAAATATGACCTAGATTCTAACTATAGTGGCATATCAAAAAATATAAATATGAACATCCCATATAAAAATAAATATATTTTTAAAGCAGACTTATTATAGCATAGAAAGTAGAGGTTCTGTTTATGACAGAAACAAGATCAATTTTAAAAGCAGTCTCTACAGTTGATTCTAAGTTGTCCAATCTTCCAATTGAGGATGGACAACTTATTTTCGTTTACGATAAAAAGAAAATCGTTTTGGACAATCATGGAATACGAACTATTTATGAACAAATTCAAACTATTGAAAATGAAGATCAACGAAAAGAATTACTCGCACCAATTGATTCTTTTTATTTCGTAATCGAAACTTCAATTCTTTGGAGATATGCGAATGGACAATGGATACAGATAACATCTCAACCAGCAGAAAAAGTTATTGTGAAGGATTCGTATTTGAACTTCCCGTCTGTCGGATCTGAAAACCAGATTTATATCGACACGTCTGAAAATGCAACCTATAGGTGGGATGACAATTTATTAAAATACTACTGTATTGGTAGAGATTATATGAATATAAAAATTATTGATGGATGCTTTTAAGAGATTGTTAAAACAACAATCTCTTATTTGTTGAAATAGAAAGGAAATAACATGGCAAATTCAACGTTAAAAACACGTATTGTAATAAATAATAAACCAGCGGCAGATTGGGGGAAAGATACTGAAACAATCTGGCTTAAAGGAGAATTTCTTGTTGAATCAGACACTAGAAAAATAAAAATTGGAGACGGAGTAAATAAGTATTCGGCTCTTAAATATGCAAATATGACTCCTGAAGAAGTTGATGCTCTTGTAAAACAGTCTTCTCATTCCCACAGCAATAAAGCTATTCTTGATGCTACTACTGCTTCTTTTACAACGGCATTAAAAAGTAAATTAGATGGAATTGCTGCAGGAGCCGAAGCAAATGTTCAGTCTGATTGGAATATTTTAGATTCAAGCTCCGATGCTTTTATCAAAAATAAGCCGACCTCTATGCCGGCTTCAGATGTGCATGAGTGGGCGAAAGCAGAAACAAAGCCTACTTACACAGCTACAGAAGTTGGTGCAGATCCAACGGGAAGTTCTGCTAAAGCGTTAACAGATGCAAAAAGTTACGCTGACAAGAAAGTTGCTGCCCTTGTAAATGGTGCTCCTGAAACAATGGATACATTAAAAGAGGTTTCTGACGCTTTAGATGCAAATAAAGATGTCGTAGATGCATTAAATGCAGCAATTGGTAACAAAGCTAATCAAAGTGACTTAACAGCACATACAGGAAATGTAGATATTCATGTTACAAAAGAAAAGAAAACTGCATGGGACTCTGCTGCTACTCACGCAGGAACGGCACACGCTCCTTCAAACGCCGAGAGAAATACGATTGTATCTGTGAAGAAAAATGGTGAAGAAGTTGTTCCGGGAGTAGATCGCTCTGTAGATATCAAAGTACCTACAAAAACATCTGAACTTACAAATGATGCTGGATTTATTACAAAGGCATACTCACATCCAACAGGCGATGGTAATTTACATGTTCCTGCTACTGGAACAACAAATAACGGAAAGGTTTTGAAAGCAGGTGCTACTGACGGATCTGCAACATGGTCACAACTTACAAAAAGTGATGTCGGTCTTAACAATGTGGATAATACTTCTGACGCAACCAAGAGCGTTGCTTCCGCTGCTAAATTGACAACAGCAAGAAATATTAATGTAGGAGGAGCTGTTACAGCCACTGCTGCATCTTTTAATGGTAGTGCTAATGCAACGATTAATGTAACGTCTTTAAATGCAGCAAAATTAGTGCTTAATTCAGGAGATGTTTTAATTTTAGACGGATCAATTTAATTACGGAGGAGGATATGCTATGGAGGCAACAATCAAAGTTCAGCTTAAACAAGCTGTAAAAACAGAAAGCCAATGGCGTAGTTCTAATCCAGTAATTCCAGATGGTTGTATGGCTATTACCTCAGATAGAGGTAATGCTTACAAAGTTGGAGATGGATCGTCAAAATGGGACGATTTATCATATAATACTGCAATTGCACTTGATTTAAAAGAAGGGGGGAAAGGCGTATCAATTGGTAAACCATCGACAAAAGAGGGCTTCGATGTTGGTATGAGATCCTATTTTGATTCACGTATTGATATTAAAGATTTTATTTATGACAAGTTTGGTTACAGGATAAATAATGGGTTGGCTGGATACTACACTGGAGGAACGCAAATTGATCCAAATACAACTTTGGATGAATTGGTATTAACAGACAAAAATACGCCTACTGGTGCTTATGCATATATTATGACTATGTTTTATAATTCAAAATCAACATCTTCAAATAGAGCGCAAATATCTATTCCTTATCATGTAAATAATTCAATGTTTTATAGATTTTATTACAGTGGATCTTGGAGTGCATGGCGAAAAATCATGAATGCAGACGAAGTTGATACATGGAAAACATCAGGCATATGGACGTATATAAAGAGGGCGGATGGAACAGCAGAATGTTTCACAACAACAATGTATACTTTGGACAATGTAGATGTTAATCAAGGCGCTTGGAACGGGTATGTGAGTAATTATATTCAACTTCCAAGTTTCCCATTCAGCTTTACAAGTATACCACATGTTACAATCAACACCGTTGTTATGGATCCTGGCTTTCATGGTGATTATATGATGATTTATAACGTCATACAAAATACGGAAGAAAATACTTTAAAAACTTACCCTCCAAAATTTAAATATTGGAGAGGTTCCGCTATTACTTTTGGACATCCGAGAGTAACTTGTCATGCTATAGGAAGGTGGAAATAATATGGAAAACGGATATTGGATTAAGACAATGCAGATAAAAAAAGATGCATCTCCAATTGATGATATTACAAAATTTGCATGGGACGATGATGATTATGAAGAGGTTTCAATTTGGCATGAATACACACAAGAAGAGTTGGATAGCATGGCTGCATTTGATAAAGAACAAGCTGTTATTACGGATAGAAATGAACGTCTCAGCAAGTTAGAATTATCTCAAAATGATATTATCTTAGCAATGGCGGATATTATAGGTGGTGCTTAAACAATATGACAGAATTACAATTAAAAATTATAACAAAAGCTGTGGAAATAAGGATGGAAAACGGTGAAAAAATAGACACTATTCTTTCAAGTTATCCAAAACTAAATGATGATGAGAAAAATTTTATAAAAGATACGTTCTCATTTGAGATGCATTAAGAGATTTAATTTATAAAATGGGGATAGTGTTTAATCGCACTACTCTCTTTTTTATATGAAGGAGGTATTAATTATGTCAGAAAAAACAGGATTCGAAACAATTAGTATTGAAGAACTTGAAGAAATTTTAAGACAGAATCAGGAAAAATCTGAGGAGGAATAAGTATGAAGATTGGATTGCGCGGCGGTCACTCTCCTAACTGTAAAGGAGCTTTTGGAATTCTGGATGAGCAAGTTGAAGTTCACAATATCTACAACGCCATGGTTCCATTATTGCATAAATTAGGACATACAGTTATTGATTGTAATTCCAATGCATCAGATATATATTCTGAATTAACAGAAGGAACAAATAAAGCTAATTCTGCTGGATGTGACATCTTTATGTCTATTCACATGAATGCATTTAATGGTTCTGGTAATGGAACCGAATGTTGGCTGTATGATAAATCCAATGCAACAATGAATTTAATTGCAAATAATATTTGCAAAAATTTTCAGAAAAAAGGATATTGTAATAGAGGTATTAAATACAATACTGGATATCATGATTTACGAGAATCTACTATGCCGGCAATGATTGTTGAAGTATGTTTCTGCGATAATAAGCATGATATAGATTTATATAAAGCAATTGGTGTTAATGGAATTGCTGAAATGATTGTAAAATCAATTGATGGTAAATCAGCCCCTATATCACCAGAACAGAATCCGCAGGAGTCAATTCCTACTACTGCCCCATCAAAACCATCTACTGAAAAACAGGAAGTGATATTTACATACTCCGTTAGAGCTAATGGAGAAATATTACCAGAAGTAACGAATCTTGATGACTGGGCGGGGAAAGGTGATGGTGTAGCAATTACTGACATTGCTATCAAGGTGAATATTGGTTCGGTAAAATATCGTGTCCATGTTAAAGGAGGTAAATGGTTGGATTGTGTTGCAGGGTATAACTGGAATGACCACAACAATGGTTATGCAGGAATGGGTAACAATACTCCAATTGATGCAATTCAGATTTACTATGAAACTCCTGAAGATTATGCAAAGAAATATGGATATCAGAAAGCACAATATCGAGTAAGTCCTATTGTATCTGATGGATATTATTCTTGGCAGTATGATGATGAAGCAGGAAATGGACAAGATGGATATGCTGGATGTTTTGGACTAGAAATTGACAAATTCCAGTTGTGTTAAAGGAAGGTGATAGAAAATGAGTATATGTGGAGGTATTGCCGGCAGGAGAGGTAAAAATCCTGTCGGTATTTTTATTCACAATGATGCAGGTGGAAGTTCTTTGAATGCTGCTTACTGGGCTAATTCTTTAGCAAATGGTAGTCATAACAAAGAAGAAGGGTTCGCTCACGCATATTGTGGTAGCGATGGTGTTAGGCAGGTAGAGGATGACGCAAACTGTGCTTGGCATTGCGGAAATACAGACGGCAATATAAATTACCTGAGTATCGAAGTTTGTCAGAGTATGGGAGATTTAAATACCTTTAAACAGAACGAGGAGCGCGCTTTGCAGTGGTGTGCTGAGAAGTGTAAACAGTATGGAATTACACCTAATGAAAACACGATTCGTTTACATCAAGAAGTATTCCCTACTGCTTGTCCACACAGGTCAGTAGAAATACATGGTGGTGTTGCGGCAACAAAGGCATATTTTGTTAAACGAATCAAAGAACTTATGGGTGGAAACCAAAACGCAGCTATCACAGATATTGAACAGGAAGGAGAAAATGAAGAGATGAGATGTTTATTTACAGTAGAAGGTAAGGGTGCAGTATTTTATTTCGATGGATACAAGATAATCACACTGGGTCATCCAGACGAGCTGAAAATCGTTCAGCAGATTTATAAGGACAACAATGGGAAAGATATGCCGTGCTACAAATGGAGTCCAAGTGCTCCATGGTACGCAAGATTGATGGCAGTCGTTAATAGAAAAGAGACTACGTCAATTTAAGAGAACGTTGATATCTTTATACATAACGGTTAGTTTTTTCTAACTATTATTTTATGGGTAGTTGAGGTTAATTCCTCTTCTACCCATTTTTTTACCTTTTTGTATCCTTCATTTTACAAATGGCACTAATTCGTGTATAATGTGTATACGAATATATGTTTGGAGGTGCAAAATGGCTGAAGTACGAGCAATTAAACGTGGCAAAAAGTGGCAGTATATATTTGAAATTGCAAAAGTAGGAGGCAAAAGACAAAGAATATCTAAAAGTGGTTTTGACACAAAGGGTGCTGCATTGGAAGCTGGCACAAAGGCGAAAGCGGATTACGATAACGCAGGAATTGTCGTAAAAGAAAATGATATATCTCTTCATGATTATCTTGAGATATGGTTGGAGCAATATTGTGATGTGAATTTGAATCCACAGACAGTACACGGATACCGTAAAAAAATTAGACTTTATATTGATCCGGTACTAGGGAAATATCGAATAACTTCGTTGACACCAATTATTCTTCAAGATTTTATAAACGATAAATTTAATGAGGGATTTTCGAGAAATACTTTGAGCAGTATAAAAGGAATTTTAAATAAAAGTCTTAAACATGCGGTATCAAAATATCAGTTTCTAAAATCAAACCCTATGAAAGAAGTTGAGCTACCCATGGCAACAGCAAAAGCAAAAGTTCCAACTAGAAAAAAAGTCCGTGTTCCTGTAACAAAGGAGCAATTTGAGAAAATTATAAGTCGTTTCCCAGAAGGAACTTCACAGCACATTCCTCTTATTTTAGGATATAAGTGTGGATTAAGACTAGGAGAAGTTTTCGCTCTTGATATTATGAAAGACTTTGACGAAGAAAGTAAAGTAATTTTTATCAATCATCAAGTACAACATAATGATACTAAAAATTTTTGGTATTTGTCTAATCCTAAATATGATTCTAAACGTACAATAGATTTGGACGATGAAACATTTAATTTACTATTACGAAAGAAAAAGCAGATGTTAAAAGATATGGATTACTATGGAGATATGTATACAAGATTGTATTTAACAAAAGATTTAGAAATTACTGACGAATATGATGAATTGAATCCAGATAATTATATTGAGTTCAACCCATTAAACAGATACCAAGATGGCAGATATATACAGCCTAGAATTATGCAACATTGCGGAAGAATTGTTCATTATCAACTAGATCTTCCTGATTGGGACTTTCATTCTTTAAGACATACACACGCTTCTATTTTGTTAGCCGCAGGTGCAGATATTAAATATGTCCAAGATAGATTGGGACACAAAAATATCGAAACGACTTTGAATGTTTATAGTCATGTAATGGAAGAAATGAGAAAAAATAATGTAGAAATTTTAAATGGATGCTTCTAATTTATTAAATACCAGTTGTGTACTTGTGTACCACTTATATCTTAGGTACACAAAATGTACACAACTGGTATTATTTTTTGTTTTTTAGAATGTATTGTGTAATCTAAACAAACTTTTACAAATTGGACAATCCCTTATTCTAAGCCAATTTTCTTAGAATTTTCCTTCTTTTGCTGATTCCTCAATCGCTACTGCAACAGCAACAGTCATTCCAACCATCGGATTGTTACCAGCGCCGATCAGTCCCATCATCTCTACGTGAGCCGGTACAGAAGAAGATCCTGCAAACTGAGCATCAGAGTGCATACGTCCTAATGTATCTGTCATACCGTAAGAAGCCGGTCCTGCTGCCATGTTGTCTGGGTGAAGTGTACGTCCTGTACCACCACCTGAAGCAACTGAGAAGTATTTCTTTCCTGCTTCGATGCATTCTTTTTTGTATGTTCCTGCAACTGGATGCTGGAAACGTGTCGGGTTTGTAGAGTTACCTGTGATAGATACGTCTACTCCCTCTTTCCACATGATTGCAACACCTTCACGAACATCATTTGCTCCGTAGCAGTTTACTTTAGAACGAAGTCCGTCAGAATATGCTGTACGGGAAACCTCTTTTAATTCTCCTGTATAGTAGTCATACTCTGTCTGAACATATGTAAATCCGTTGATTCTGGAAATGATCTTTGCTGCATCTTTTCCAAGACCATTTAAGATAACACGAAGTGGTTTTTTACGAACCTTGTTCGCTTTTTCAGCAATACCGATTGCACCTTCTGCGGCTGCGAAAGACTCATGTCCTGCAAGGAATGCGAAACAGTCTGTCTCTTCTTCCAGAAGCATTTTTCCTAAGTTACCATGTCCAAGACCTACTTTTCTCTGGTCTGCAACAGATCCAGGGATACAGAATGCCTGAAGACCTTCTCCGATTGCAGCAGCAGCGTCAGCAGCTCTTCTGCAGTCTTTTTTGATTGCGATAGCAGCACCTACAATGTAAGCCCAGCATGCATTTTCAAAACAGATCGGCTGGATTCCTTTTACCTGATTGTAAACATCCAGTCCAGCATCTTTTGTGATTTTTTCAGCTTCTTCGATAGAAGCAATTCCGTAGCTGTTTAATACAGCATTGATTTTATCAATTCGTCTTTCATATGATTCAAATAAAGCCATTTTAAGTCCTCCTATCGCCTATTCCTGTCTTGGGTCGATGATCTTAACTGCATCATCCACGCGTCCATACTGTCCCTGTGCTTTTTCCCATGCTTCGTTTGGTGTATCACCTTTTTTAATGAAGTCTGTGAATTTACCAAGGCTTACGAATTTGTATCCGATAATTTCATTATTCTCATCCAGAGCGATACCTGTTACATAACCTTCAGCCATTTCCAGGTAACGAGGTCCTTTTGCAAGAGTTCCGTACATTGTACCAACCTGAGAACGAAGTCCTTTTCCAAGATCCTCCAGTCCTGCACCAATCGGAAGTCCATCTTCAGAGAATGCACTCTGTGTACGTCCGTATACGATCTGCAGGAATAATTCTCTCATAGCTGTGTTGATTGCATCACAGACAAGGTCTGTGTTCAGAGCTTCGAGAATTGTTTTTCCCGGAAGAATTTCAGATGCCATAGCTGCAGAATGAGTCATTCCTGAACATCCGATTGTCTCAACCAGTGCTTCCTGGATGATACCTTCTTTTACGTTCAGTGTCAGCTTACATGTTCCCTGCTGTGGAGCACACCAGCCTACACCGTGTGTCAGTCCTGAGATATCTTTAACTTCTTTTGCCTGCACCCATTTTGCTTCTTCTGGGATTGGAGCTGGTCCGTGATTTGCTCCCTGAGCTACCGGACACATCATTTCTACTTCGTGTGAATAAATCATGTTAAAACTCCTTTCAACATATGTAATTGTGTATTATTTGAGGTTTCCCTCTGCGGCTTTGATAAATTCTTAACGCCGTATTCGTTTACATTCTCTCACAAATTCCGACATTCGTCAATTATCACTTTCTATTTTTCCAGATTTTCCAGTGCTTCCACAAGCATTTCCAATGCAGTTTCCACTGTATGCTGCCTGTTTTCCATACGGTTTCCATCAAAAACACATCTTTTCGCAGTTGTCTTTCCGTTCACAGAACAGCCGATATAAACCAGACCTACCGGCTTTTCCTCTGTTCCTCCTCCCGGTCCCGCAATTCCCGTAGCGCTTAGAGCAGCCTCTGCTTTTGCCGCCTTTGCTGCTCCATTCGCCATTTCTTTTGCTGTCTGGGAACTGACTGCTCCATAACGCTCTAATGTCTCTGGGGAAACGTTTACAAGACGTATCTTCGCTTCATTGGAATATGTGATATACCCTTCATTCAATACGTCAGATGCCCCTGGAACATTCACCAGTGTTGCTGCGATCAGGCCGCCTGTGCAGGATTCCGCTGTAGTGACTGTCATTTTGTGTTCAGCAAGCAATTCCACCACACGCTCTTCCAATGTCGTCTGCGCTTCATTTTCCTTCATTTTTAAAAGCCAGTCTGTATACATCTTACATGCCTCCGTTGGTCAGTACCTGAATATTTTTTGCCACATAATCAATCAGTGAAATGATCGTAAGTGCCAGTGAAATCCAGATCAGTGCCTGCCCGATCACATCAAAAGCACCACCCAGATCCATGAGCAGTACAATGACCATCGCCATCTGAAAGACTGTCTTGAATTTACCCCAGTAGCTTGCCGCGATCACAATTCCATTGTCAGACGCCACCAGACGGAATCCACTGATAATAAACTCTCTGGCAATGATCACGATCACGATCCATGCCGCCAGACTTCCTTTTTCGATCAGACAGATCATTGCTGAACATACCAGCAGTTTATCCGCAAGCGGATCCATAAACTTTCCAAAATTTGTGACCAGATTATATTTTCTGGCAATTTTTCCATCTAGCAGATCGGTCAGACTGGCCACCACAAAAATCGCCAGTGCAATCCATTTGTTCGCCGCTCCACCAAGATCTGTCAGCATAAACAGCACAAAAAACGGTACCATCAGCACTCGCAGAACCGTCAGTTTATTCGGTAAATTCATCAGATAAGACCTCCTATCAAATCATAATCCACTGCTCCCGATACTTTTACCTTTGCAAAATCACCGGACATCAGTTCTTCCTCTGTGTTAACAAAAATCAAACCGTCCACATTCGGCGCATCTCTGTATGTTCTTCCCACATATGCATTTTCATCTGCTACTTTTCCTTCGATCATCACAAGCACTTCTTTTCCGACCATATTTTCCGCAGTATCAAACGCAATTTCCTGCTGCAGTTCCATCAGTTCAGCCTGGCGTTCTTCCTTGACTTCTTCCTCGATCTGCCCTTCCATCCTCGCAGCTGCAGTATCCTCCTCCGGAGAATAAGTAAACACACCGAGCCTGTCAAATTCCATCTCATCCACAAACTCCATCAGTTCCTCATGCTGCTCTTTCGTTTCTCCCGGGAATCCCGTGATCAATGTGGTGCGAAGCGCGATATCCGGAATTTCTCTCCTGAGCTTACTGATAATATCTATCAGTTCCTGTTTTGTCGTTCTTCTTCCCATACGTTTGAGAATCTCATCATTGGCATGCTGGATTGGAAGATCCAGATAATGACAGATTTTTGGTTCTTCCTTAATCGTCTGAATCAGTTCATCATAAATTTCTTCCGGATAACAATATAAAATTCGAATCCAGCGGATTCCTGAAATTTTACACAGCTCTCTCAAGAGTTTGTGCAAAGATTTTTCACCATAAAGATCTTTTCCGTACAAGGTTGTCTCCTGTGCAACCAGAATCAGTTCCTTTACCCCTTGTTCTGCCAGATATTCTGCTTCTGACAGGAGCTGCTCCATCGGCACACTCCGGAAATTTCCACGGATCTTTGGAATAATACAATACGTACAATGCTTGTCGCACCCTTCTGCGATTTTCAGATACGCAAAATGACCGCCCGTAGTCACCAGACGTTTTGTCTCCACTTCTGGAAGGAGATCTGTATCGGCCAATGTCAGTGTATGGTGCCCCTTTAGTGCCTCGTCAATCGCATCTAAAATCTTGTCGTATGCAGTCGTTCCAAGCACTCCATCCACTTCCGGGATCTCATCTAAAATCTCCTGACGATAGCGCTGTGCCAGACATCCTGTAACAATCAGGGCTTTTAATCTGCCCTCTTTTTTATATTCTGCCATCTCCAGAATGTTCTGAATACTCTCCTCTTTGGCATCGTGGACAAAACAGCAGGTATTGATCACGATCACATCTGCCTGTGTCTCTTCCTCTACCATCTGATATCCTCTGGATGCCAGCATCCCCAGCATCACTTCTGTGTCCACCAGATTTTTATCACACCCGAGGGAAATAAAAAGTATATTCATATTTCATTTTTCTCCTTTTTTCAACAGTCAGAAAGGCAGATACCATATGGCATCTGCCCCTTATCTTCTCTTTCTATGCCTATTCCTCTTCTGCGTTTTCTGCCAGAATCTTGAGTTCGCCTGCATTCATCTCTTCAATTGCAATTGACAGAGGTTTCTCTCCTGCCTTTGCATGTACCATCGGAAGATCTCCGTCAATCAACTGTCTCGCTCTTTTGGACGTTGCCATAACAATGGAATACCGGCTGTTTACAACCTTTGATTCCCCTTCCTCAACGTCCTGATTTACGACCTTCATCAAATCTGTATAAGATGGATGTAACATATTCTATCTGTCTCCTTTCACATTCCCTTTTAAATCCTGTTTCATACTCTGAATAAAGCTCTCATTACGGAAACTTCTTTGATGCTCTCCCTGGATGATCTTATGCATCTCGGATACACAGACATCCAGATCATCATTAATCACCAGATAATCATACTGATCCATGTACTCTGACTCCTCCACTGCCCTTGCCAGTCTGGACTCGATCACCTCCATGGTCTCTGTCCCTCTTCCGACCAGACGTCTGCGCAGCTCTTTGGCAGACGGCGGCGTCACAAACAAAAGCAATGTGTCCGGAAAGCGTTCCTTTACCTTGAGCGCTCCCTGAATCTCAATCTCCAGAATCACATCTTTTCCCGCTTCCAACTGCTGTTCTACATAGGTACGCGGTGTTCCATAATAATTTTCCACGTATCTAGCATACTCTATCAGCTCTTCTTTCGCAATCATTTTTTCAAATTCTTCGGTTGTTTTGAAAAAATATTCCCTTCCGTCCACTTCTCCTTCTCTTGGATTTCGTGTGGTGGCAGAAACAGAAAGTGCATAAGTTTCCTCATAACGCTTCATCAATTCTTTCATCAGTGTTCCTTTTCCTGCCCCTGAAAATCCGGATACAACGATCAAAATCCCTCTCTGATTCATCTCTTTAAAATTTCTCCTTTATCTCCTGGTTATTCAATATTTTGTATCTGTTCTCTGATCTTTTCAATCTCTGTCTTTAGTCCGATGGCATAATTCGAAACTTCCAGATCATTCGCCTTGGATAAAATCGTATTCGCCTCCCGGTTCATCTCCTGTGCGATGAAATCCAGCTTACGCCCGATTCCCTCCGACTCTTCCAGTGTATTTCTCATATGTGCGATATGACTTTTCAAACGAACAACTTCTTCATCCGTACAGATCTTGTCCGCGAACAGAATCACTTCCGCTGCGATCCGGCTCTCTTCAACCTGCGCGTCCGCAAGTAATTCTTTTACTTTTTCTTCCAGCTTTGCACGATACTCTGCCACAATCTGAGGAGAACGTGCTTCCACCTGTTCCACAAGTGATTCCATACCAGAGAGCTTCTGAAGGATATCTTCTTTTAGGTGAGAACCTTCCAAAACTCTGGTTTCCACAAACTGTCCAAACGCTCCCTCCAGCGCCTCTTTGAGCCCGCTCCAGAGAATCTCTTCATCCTCTGTCTGCTCTTCCATTGTAAGTACCTCCGGATAGTGGGACAATGCAGATACTTTCACATCATTTGCAATGTGAAACTCCTCGCTCATCTGACGGAAATAACGCATATATTCCGCTGCCAGTGCAGCATTATACTTCAGCATCATCTGCTGCTGTGACAAATCCTCACAGGAAATAAAAATGTCTACCTTCCCACGGTTGGCATACTGCTTTAAAAGCGTACGGATCGCCGTCTCAAAAAAATTCAGCTTTTTTGGCATCCGGATATTTACATCCAGATATCTGTGGTTCACACTTTTTAACTCTACCGTAAATTTTCTGGACTCTTTTTGAATTTCACATCGTCCAAAACCTGTCATACTTTTTATCATGTCTTTGTCCTCTGTCATTTTCTTGAAATTCTGTTACCAGTATACTCTTATTTATGCTGTTTGGTCAAGCTTTCACTCCAGAAATTCCCGATTTCAGGTACCACTTGTCCGAATTCTGTGATACAATAATCAAGTTAAACGAAACCAACCAAAAGAAAGGATTTTTTTATGGCTTTTGACGGAATTGTCGTGGCCAATCTGGTCCACGAATTAAAAGAACAGCTTTTAAACGGAAGAATTGCAAAGATCGCACAGCCGGAGGCAGACGAGCTTCTGCTGACGATCAAATCCCCTAAGGGACAGAGACGACTTTCCATTTCTGCAAGTGCATCTCTTCCGCTCATATATCTCACTGACGCGAATAAACCAAGTCCCATGACTGCTCCCAATTTCTGTATGCTTTTGAGAAAACACATTGCAAACGGCAGGATCGTGGATATCTGGCAGCCCAAACTGGAGCGGATCATTCATTTTACAATCGAGCATCTGGATGAGCTTGGCGATCTTTGCCGCAAGGATCTGATCGTGGAGATCATGGGCAAACACAGCAATATTATTTTCTGTACTTCAGACGGAACGATCATTGACAGCATCAAACATGTCTCCGCCCAGATGAGTTCTGTCCGGGAAGTGCTGCCCGGACGGGACTATTTCATCCCAGACACCATGGAAAAAGCAGATCCGCTCACAATTTCAGAGGCAGAGTTTCATACCCTGCTTCGTGCAAAACCAATGCCGGTATCCAAGGCAATTTACACCAGCTTTACCGGGATCAGTCCCGTCACCGCTGAGGAGATCTGTTTTCTTTCCGGTATAGATTCAAGGCTTCCGGCCTCAGAGCTTTCCGCAGATGTCTGTGTACACTTTTATAATCAGTTTTGTATTTATCTCTCCGCAGTCAGGGAAGGGGATTTCTCCCCGTCCGTTTACTATGACGGAAAAGAACCAAAGGAGTTTTCTTCTCTTGCACTGGAGCATTTGCACACATACCACCGGGAAACTTTTTCTTCCATCTCGCACGTGTTGGAGACTTATTATGCAACCAAAAACCAGATCACACGTATCCGCCAGAAATCTGCTGATCTGCGCCATATCGTACAGACTGCTCTGGAACGCGCTCGAAAAAAATACGCTCTGCAGATGCGGCAGTTATCCGATACCGAGGATCGGGACAAATACAAAGTATACGGCGAACTGATCCATACTTACGGCTATAACCTGGAACCAGGTGCAAAAGTACTGGAAGCTTTGAATTACTACAACAATGAAATGGTAAAAATCCCTTTAGATGCCACAAAAACTCCGTTGGAAAATGCACAGCGCTATTTTGAGAAATACAATAAACAAAAACGTACCTTTGAAGCATTATCCAAATTGACCGAAGAAACAAAAGAAGACATCACATACCTGGAATCCGTCAGCACTGCTCTGGATATTGCACTCAGTGAGGAGGATCTTGCAGAGATCAAAGAGGAGCTGATCCAATCCGGATATATGCGCCGCAAATTTACCAAGAAAAAGGGAAAGATCAAAAACAAACCACTGCACTATCTTTCCAGTGACGGATATCATATTTATGTTGGAAAAAACAATTTGCAGAATGACTGGCTGACCTTCGAATTTGCCGTCGGCAATGACTGGTGGTTCCACGCAAAAAACACGCCCGGATCTCATGTTGTTGTCCGCACCAACGGAGAGGAGCTTCCGGACCGTACCTTTGAAGAAGCCGGAAAACTTGCCGCTTACTATTCCAAAGCCCGAGGCGGAGAAAAAGTAGAGATTGACTATATTGAGAAAAAACATGTCAAAAAGCCAAAGGGAGCAAAACCCGGATTTGTCGTATACTACACGAATTATTCGCTGATCATCGACAGTGACATCAGCCACTTAAAAGAATTTTCTGATTAAGATGTATGCAAAATGCCCTTGGTACAAAATTTGTTACCAAGGGCATCCAACTATTTTTCTATGATGAAAGACCACTTTTCACGGAGAGATTCCGGCATAAGCTCATCTAATTTTTGAGCATCAGAAATCAGATTTTTGTTTCCAAAATGGAAGAAGAAAAATTCGCCAATACCATGATTGAATCCCAATTGAAATTCAAGTTCTTTTTTAAAATATGGAAAAACAGGTTTTATCTGTGCATCAATTGCCCAAACAACTTCTACCCCATTGCTGCTCACGTTATCTATGATCCATTGCTCATTTTCAACAAACCATTTCCAAAATTGCTTTGCTGCAGCAATATCCATTTCTTTCTTGCGGAATAAAAACATACTTTTTCTCCTTTGTATATGATTTATACGATTATTAGAGCATTCCTACCCATTGACTACTTGTTTCACACTCTCAGGAACCTGAATCGGTTTTACATCATCATACCCTTGATAGACCAATTCGATATTATAAAAATTCACATTGGTGGTCTTCCCATAGCTTTGGTACAATTCATCCATAATTTCTGTCATATCCACAATGATCCTTGCCGGCAGCTTTTCTTTTTTGTAAATATCCACCGTAACCGGAATCTCCAGTGTATCCAGCGCATCCTGATCCGGCAGATCGACAAGACCGTAGGCCTGAATCATCTCCTCCCCAAGAAAATCCATCAGCTTCTTTCCCTGCATATCCCCGTAGATTTCATAGCACGTCTTTTCCCGGACCTTTACCGGCTGCCTTGCAAGCGTAAAATCTTCGATTTCCGCTCTTGCACTCTGGAAAAAATCTGTTTCTGTACCACCGGAAGAGGCGCTGTTTTCACTCTCTGTCCTCGACCACTGCTCATAAAGACTACTGTACGTCACATACTTATCGCCTTCTTCCACCTGGTAGATTTCCATATTACTAGAGACCAGATTATCATTTAGCTTCACTTCCGCCCTCCCCTTTGCGTGTCCTGCTCTGGGGCTTACCGTGTTCTCCATGTCCATATCCATTCGGATTCTGGTATGATCCAGCACATCCTCCAACTCCACCTCGATTTCCAGTGAACTGGATGCCGAATTGACTTCTTTCATATTTTTGTCTACCGCATCCATCAATACTTCTGGTGTTACTTCCTGCTTTTCCTGCTGTCTGCATCCTGCCGCCGTATTTGTGCACAGCAACAGCAGTGCGCCTGTCAATGCAAGACGGCACATCCGTTTCTTTCCTGTCATACCAAATTCCTTTTCTTTTTCCGCCTGATACGGTTATTCCTTCCCAAGAAGGTAATCAATAAACTGCTGTGCAGTTCTTCCCGACATTCCCCCGTGACTCAATTCCCATTTATTGACTTCCAATAAAAGTTCTTCTTCCGGCATGGAAATATGGTTCCGCTTTGCCAGTTCTGTCACGATCTTCTGGAATGCCTTTTTAGCCGGAGAGGCAAAATAAATCTTGACACCGAATCTTGCCACAAGAGACAGTTTTTCCTGCACCGTATCGTTTGTATGCAGTTCTTCATCCCGATCCTGTTTGTCACGGAAAGTCTCCCTCACCAGATGCCTTCTGTTGGAAGTTGCATAGATCAGAATATTGTCCGGTTTTTTCTCCAGACCTCCTTCGATCACGGCTTTCAGATACTTATATTCGATTTCAAATTCTTCAAAAGAGAGATCATCCATGTAAATAATAAATTTATAGTTTCTATTTTTAATCTGGGCAATCACCTCGTTCAGATCCTGAAACTGATGCTTATATACTTCGATCATGCGAAGCCCCTGATCATAATACTGATTTAAAATTGCTTTGATGGAAGATGATTTTCCTGTCCCTGCATCTCCGTAGAGCAGACAGTTATTGGCTCTTTTTCCCTCTACAAACGCTTTGGTATTATCAATCAGCTTTTGCTTTTCTGCCTCATATCCTACGAGATCATCCAGACGCACATGAGCAATGTTTGTGATTGGAACGATTTCCGCTGCTCCGTCTTTGGTATGTTCCACGCGAAACGCTTTGTGCAGTCCCAGCTTTCCGACTCCAAACTCCCGATAAAACTCCGTCACGCACTGCTTAAACGACTGTACGTCCTCTGCCTGCTCCAGCTCCCTGCTCAGATTACAGATTCTGTCACGGATTCGTTTATTAAAAACAATCCTGTCATCCTGTGTATTTTCATAGTCCAGAAGAAGGGAAAAACAGCCTGCATCCAAAACCCGCATCAATGCAGTGAAATCATAATCGAATAATTCTTTAAAAATCCAAAAATCATGCTCTGCCGCCAGATTCAGGCTTCCTTTTGTCTCTCCCGTGATCTCGCAGGAGGTACTGTAAGCATTTTCATCATTTGCCAGCAGGAAAGTCAGGAAGGTATGCCAGAGATTTCCGAAAAATCCGTGACACTCTGAGAGTTCCAGCAATTCATTCATACAGGAAAAAAGCAGTCCTTTTAAATCCTCCTGATTATAGTATTCATTATCATAATGTTCCATCAGAAATGTCATATCCAAAAGTAACTCTTCGTATTCCATATTTTTATATAAGATCAGTTCATTGGTACGCATCTTCCTGTTCCTCCCTCATACTCATCAATAATTTCCTAAAATCTTCAAGTTCCGCGCTTCTTCTCTGAGCCCCCGGATCGCATTTTTCACACCCGGCTGTTCGAGATTTCCTTCGAAATCCACAAAGAAACGATACTCCCAGCTTTTCCCTTCCACCGGACGGGATTCAATCTTTGTCATGTTCAGGTCATTGTAAATAAAATGCGACAAAATCTGATACAGTGATCCACTCTGGTGCGGAAGTTCAAAACAAATACTGATTTTCGATGCAGCCGGCGTAAAAATCTTCTGATTCGTAACAATGATAAACCGTGTCACATTATTAGTCTCATCATTGATATCCTCTGCCAGAACAGAAAGTCCGTATACCTGTGCTGCATATGCACTGCACACTGCCGCCTGCGAGTGATCCTGCTCTTTTAGGACTTTTTTTGCCGCTGCCGCTGTATTGGACACACTAATCTGCTGCCAGTCTCCATGCTTTTCCAAGAAACGGCTTGTCTGCATCAGAGCTTCTGCCTTAGAGTACACACGCTCAATCTGAGAGAGTGTGGTTCCAGGAAGGCCTGCCAGCGTATTTTCGATTGGAAGGAACGTCTCTCCCACAATATAATTTTCGAACTCTACCAACAGGTCATATACTTCATTGACTGCTCCAGCAGAAGAATTTTCAATCGGAAGAACTGCAAAATCTGCCGCCCCCTCCTCGATTGCCTCCATGGCTTCCCGGAAAGTCGTCACATGAAAATTGTTCTCATTGTCCGGAAAATATTTCTTCATGGCAGCCTGACTATAAGCTCCTTCCACCCCCTGAAATACGACACGGACATTCTGCTTATCAAGCGACTCCATCTCAATAAACGGAAGTCTTCCCAGTGCACCCGCCTCCACAAGCTGCTGATACTGCAATTTCCGGCTCATACTCATCAGCTGTGCGTACAGCTCCTGAATCCCCTTCTTGTTAAACTCACCGTTCACCTTGGATGCCACATCCAGAAGTTTTTCATGTTCTCTTTGACGGTCAAACACTTTTCGCCCTGCGCCGACTTTAAATCTTCCAACATCCTCGCAGACTTTCATTCTTTCTTCGTACAGCTTTGCGATCTGATCATCGATCCCATCCAGCTTCTCCCTGAGTTCTTCCAATGTCGCCATTTTTCTTCTCTCCTTGTCATTTCAAACTTAAGCTGTATTATAATACATTTTTTTCCGATTGTACAATACCTGATTTTCATCTGCATAAATCTGCACGGAAACGGACATCCTGTTCTTATGAAGAAAAAATTTATTTTATGCGGCATCATCGGCTGGTGCATGGAAATACTGTTTACGGGACTTCATTCCCTTTTGGTAAAAGATTATACACTTGCGGGAAAAACATCCATCTGGATGTTTCCGATCTACGGGATGGCGTGCGTCTTTTCTCCGCTTTCCCAAAAACTGAAAACAAAAAGCACCTTTTTAAGGGGTAGTATCTACACTGCTTTTATTTTTGCCGGGGAATTTTTATCCGGTCTGTTTTTAAAGAAACACCGGATCTGTCCCTGGGATTACAGTCGTGCAAAATTCAATATCAAAGGGGTCATCCGTCTTGATTATGCGCCGCTTTGGTTTACCGCCGGCCTGTTCTTTGAAAAATTTTTGAAAAAATTTTAATTTCTTTCCGTTTTAAATGCCATGCACTAAGTAATGAAACCAATGGAATCGTCAATATCACTCCCATTGTGGAAGCAATTCCCTGAATTAACTCGATTCCTATGGAATACATATTGATGATCTGCGTTGTGGAATAGTTATACACATACAAAAATACTAACGTATTAATCGACGTACCTGTAAAAGCTAAAATCAGTGTATTTGACATTGTCCCCATCATATCTTTTCCAACCCGTATCCCCGAAAAAAATAATTCCCTTGCAGAAAGCAGTGGATTGCGAAAGTGGATTTCATTGATAGTAGACGCTATTGACATCGCAACATCCATAACAGCCCCCAGTGCCGAAATCAAAATGCCCGCATACAACAATTCTCCAATTTTAATATTCGTTGTCTGACCTACATACGTCAACTGCTCAATATCTGCAACATTATATCCGGAAATATGTGTCCATTTTCCAAACAGAATTGCCAGTATCCCTGAAATTCCAACCCCCAGTACTGTGCCGGCCACAGCAGTCGCACTTTTACTTGAAATCCCTCCCAGTAAATACATGGTCACAACCGTCGTCAGAATTGCAACCAGCACTGCTGCCCAAACAGGAGATACCCCTCTGTAGATAAGTGGCAAAAATAGAAATACAATACAGACAAATGTAAAAATCAAAGCGACAGCGGAATAGACTCCTTTTCTCCCTCCGATCAGACTTAAGGTCAGCAAAAACAGCAAAACAATCATACACAAAATTGCCGTACGGTCATAACTGTAGACGGTAACATACAACGAATCTTCCCCTTCATTCACTTCCGCGATCACCTTCATGCCCTTTTCACAATATGTTCCGTAAAGATAACCTGAAGAACTGACAGCCTCCACAACTGTTCCACGGAACTTGCCACTTAATAATCGAAGGGAAACCAGTTGATTTCCAATCTGATTTCCCGACTCTGTTGTATTATCTTTTTTTATCTCCACTACTTTTGCTTTTTCAAAGGTTTTTCCTTCTGTTTCATACAGCCCTTCCCGTTCCACTTGATTTAACTGTATCAAAAATGCAGCAAACAGAATCGTAATTCCGAAAATGATAAACTGCCTTCTCCCTTTTTTCAGCCAATTCATTTTTGGTCACGCTTTCTCCTGGCCACGAGCACTCCGACTCCGCAAAGTAACGCTGTTAACATCACGATTACTGCCCCTGCAATCGGTACAGCGTCTCCTGTTTTTACCGTTGTTTGTGAAGTCACTGGTTTTTTATTGATACCTTCTGTATGCGTAGTCTGGTCGCTCATAGAACCACTTGTACCTCCGTTTTGTGACTGTCCATTGTCCGGTGAATCACTGGATGACGGTGGGTTTAAATTTTCCTGATGTTTCATCTCCAACTGATCCAATGCTGTTTTCAATGCAGTATATGCATTTGTCAGTGTTGCCGTATCTGCTGCCGGATCTGCATTTACAGTTCTGGCGCCTTCCAGAGCCTGCTGCATTGTTTGATAACTCTCGGTTGTATATTCTTCTGGATTTTTACTCCCAGCTTCTTCAATTAACGCGGAAAGCTGTCCATGATCAACTGATTTCACAAGCATAAACTGTGTATCGATCGGTTCCTGTGTATCTGTGCGATATGTATTCACTGTCAATGTTGTTTCCGTAATGTCTACTACCGAATAAGTCGGAACATCCTGCTGCCATCTGTTGGCAATATAAGTCTGTTGGCGAGGTACCAGATCATAATATTTACTTCCTGATGAAGATCCTGCTGTCAGATACATGATTCCATCAGAATTTACCGCCGTTTCCTGATTCTCTGTCAATTCCATTACTGCTTCCTCATCCATCACCGCATGCAGATATTTCAGATATTTTTGTTCGCCCTCATCCTGTGTATCTTCTGAAATATTTCCCGGTGCCTCATAAAGTGTATCAGGATTTTCTCCCGCATCCATATCTTTTTCCAACTGTTCTTCAAATTCATCATCCGAATATTCCATTTTGAACTGACCGCCTTTTAACATTTTTGTTCTGGAATATGCGTGATCATGTCCTGCCAGCACCAGATCAATATCATTTTGTTCAAACACAGGCACCAGACTATAACGCAAATTGGTGATTTCCGGTTCATTAGAATGTTCTGCAGATCCATAAATATCCTGATGAAGTGTTACTATTTTCCATTTGCAATCTGTATTTGCCGCTACTGTGGATTCGATAAACTGACGATGTTCCTCCACATTTGTATCCTGCGTATTTAAAATCATAAACAGGGCGTCCCCATATGTGTAGTAATAATCTCCGCCTACTGTTCCATTGTCGCCAAGAGAACTGCTGTTTGCCGGATTAAAATGATACGTATAATTGGCATTGTCTGCATCATGATTTCCTACCGTTGTTGCGACGGGTACACTTTTCATAAGATCCGGGCTCAAATATCCTGCATATTCCACCTCACTGATTGTTGTATCCTGCACTTTTTTGGCATTTGTCTGAATCTGATCTCCAGAAGAAAGAACAAAGGATGCCAATCTGTTTGTTTTTTCATATGCTTTTGTCAATGTATCATTCCAGTTAAAGGTATCATTTCTAACTGCTTCTGACTGTGCTGCCGCAAAGGATGGTTTTAAAATATCCTCCGGAGTCTTTGCTTTTTCCGGATTGGAAGAACCAATCTGCGGATCTCCTACGAAAATAAAGGAAAAGGAACTTGTATCCGCATCCGTAGTAAAGGAGCAAATCTCTTTTCCGCCCACCTGATAATAGTACGTAGTTCCGGGCTTCAAATCCTTTATTACCACTTTGCTGCTCTTATAACCTGTCTGTGCCGGACTTTCTGATACTGCTGCACTTTGCCCATCACTTAGATCCGGAGTCTGTCCATATACAAAGGACGCTTCTTCCCCTTCTTTCGTATACCATGCAAAATTCATTTCTGTTTCATCGGATCCAGGTGACATGGCGACCTGTGTCCAGTCTGTTTTTATTGTTTCCCATTCCTCACACCATGCATCCCATGCCCCGTTTTGTGCCGCTGGTGTTTTGCTTGCGTCTGTCATTCCATCTGGAGCTGCTGCTGCAGATACTGATAATGGCTGGTAAAGCAGTATGGCGGAAATCAACACCGCAATGACTCTCTTCTTCATTTTACATTTCTCCTTCTTTTTTCACTTTTGCATTGGTATTATAACACCTGATTTTTTTGTTTTAGGCTTCTTTACAAACCATTAACAAATTTTAAATTACAATTTACAATCTCTGTCCAGATTTTTTCTGCTTCTTTCTTAATTTTCGTATGAATTCTCTGTTGAAAAAACTCACAGTTTAGTATATGATGATTGAAGAGATTTTGCATAGGGAGGTACATCGAAATGAATACAGTTGATTGTATCAAAAGCCGCAGAAGCATCCGCAGATTCAAACCGGATTCTGTTAAACATTCATTGATTGAAGAGATCGTTTCCGCAGCTTCTTTTTCCCCATCCTGGAAAAATACTCAGATTACCCGTTATATCGCAATTGAGGATCCTTCCCTTCTGGGAAAAATTGCTGATGACTTTACCCCATCTTACAATTCAGATATCATCCGCCAGACACCGGTTTTGATTGCTGTCACTTATATCAAAGGACGGTGCGGTTTTGAGCGCGACGGCTCTTATACCACTGAAAAAAAAGACCGCTGGCAGATGTTTGATGCCGGTGTGGCCTGTCAGACGTTCTGTCTGGCTGCGCACGAATATGGACTGGGTACTGTCATTATGGGCGTATTTGATGAGAGTGGAATTTCCAGTCTTCTGGACATTCCAAAGGAACGGGAACTGGCTGCATTGATTGCACTTGGATATCCTGATATCGAGCCATCTGCACCAAAACGCAAAACTGTTGAAGATTTATTACAATATCGATAATCAGATTCTGCTCTCAAACAAGATCTGATTTACAAGGAGGTTACATATGAGACATTTGATGAGTCCTCTGGATTTTTCTGTAGAGGAACTGGAAACACTGTTAAATCTGGCGGGAGACATTGAAAAACACCCGGAAAAATATGCACATGCATGTGAAGGGAAGAAGCTGGCTACTTTATTTTATGAACCAAGTACGCGTACACGTTTAAGCCATGAGGCTGCGATGCTCAATCTGGGCGGAAGCATCATGGGATTTTCTTCCGCAGATTCCAGCTCTGCCTCAAAAGGAGAGAGTGTTTCAGATACGATCCGCACCGTTTCTTGTTATGCAGATATCGTTGCTATGCGCCATCCAAAGGAAGGAGCGCCGATGGTTGCCTGTAAGCACGCTTCCATTCCTGTCATCAACGCAGGAGACGGAGGACATCAGCATCCAACCCAGACACTGACTGACCTTTTGACTATCCGTTCCGTAAAAGGACGCCTTGATCATATGACGATCGGACTTTGCGGAGACTTAAAATTCGGACGTACCGTACATTCTCTGATCCACGCTCTGGTGCGCTATGAGGGAATCAGATTTGTTTTGATCTCACCAGAAGAATTACGTCTTCCAGGCTATATCCGTCAGGATGTTCTGGATAAAAACCATATCGAATACAAGGAAGTTGTCCGTCTGGAAGACGCCATGCCGGAACTTGATATCCTATACATGACACGTGTACAAAAAGAACGTTTCTTCAACGAAGAAGATTATGTCCGCATGAAAGATTTCTATATCCTGGACAAAAAGAAAATGCAGCTGGCTCCTTCCGATATGTTTGTACTGCATCCACTGCCACGTGTCAACGAGATTTCTGTGGAAGTAGACGATGATCCGCGAGCAGCTTATTTCAGACAGGTACAGTATGGTGTTTATGTACGTATGGCACTGATTCTGACACTGCTTGATATTCATGTAGAGTAACAAAAATTTGTTTCGCATAAAGAAAGAAGGTATCTAATTTGAAAAATACATTGAACGTAGGACGTATTTCTGAAGGTTTTGTTCTGGATCACATCGAAGCAGGAAAAAGTATGGATATTTACAAATATCTTCACCTCGATAAACTGGACTGCTGTGTTGCGATCATCAAAAATGCCCGCAGCAGTAAAATGGGAAAAAAAGACATCATGAAGATCGAGTGTCCGATCGATTTTATGGACCTTGATATTCTCGGATTTATCGACCACAATATCACAGTCAATATTATCTCCAATGAACAGGTCGTCGACAAAAAAATCCTAAGACTTCCAAAAGAGATCACCAATGTGATCCGCTGCAAAAATCCAAGATGTATCACATCCATCGAACAGGAACTGGATCACATCTTTGTCCTGACAGATGAAGAAAACCAGGTATATCGTTGTAAATACTGTGAGGAAAAGTATTCCGGAAGATAAACAAAAAAACAAACGGGAACGTGGTTTTTACAGATCACGTTCCCGTTATTTATCTCAAAATTCTATGGCAGTATATGTCCCGCACTTAAATATAACTGATACCATTCTTCTCTGGTCAGCCGGATATCTGCCGCCAGCGCGATCTCCCGCAATCGCTTCAGATTGGTCGTACCTGCTACCATCTGAATCTTTGCCGGATGTCTGAATATCCATGCAGATGCGATACCAGTCTTTGTTGTCCCATATTTTTCCGCAAGATCCGCCAGCACCTGATTTAATTCCGGATATTTCTCACTGTCAACAAATACCCCTTCGAAAAATCCATACTGGAACGGAGACCATGCCTGAATCGTCATATCATGCAGTCTGCAAAAATCCAGCACGCTGTTGTCTCGGTTGACGGCACCATCTGTCAGCATATTTGCCTCAAGTCCTGATGCAACCATGTTAGAAAACGGAATACTGAACTGAAGCTGATTGACAAGAAGATCCTGTCTCACACATTTTTTCAAAAGCTGGATCTGCATCGGCGTATGATTGGAAACACCGAAATGTCTCACCTTTCCGGATCCCTCCAACAGATCAAATGCTTCTGCCACTTCTTCCGGCTCCATCAGTGCATCCGGTCTGTGAAGAAGCAGGATATCCAGATAATCAGTACGCAGCCTGCGGAGAGATTCCTCTACCGACTGCAAAATATGTTCTTTGGAAAAGTCATACATCACACCCGGTACAATCCCGCATTTAGACTGCAGGATGATATCTTCTCTGCGAAATTCTGTCTGCTCGAATACACGTCCGAACAGAGATTCGCATGCCCCTTTTCCATAAATATCCGCATGATCAAAAAACTGAATTCCCAGTTCCAGACAGGTATGGATATACTCATCCACCTCTGTCTCATCCATTCCCTGAATACGCATACATCCAGCTGCAACTACCGGAACTTCCAGCATACTTTTTCCAAGCATCTGCCTTCTCATCATGTGCCTCCCTTCTAGCACTCTTCTGCTATTTTATAAATCAATCGCTCTGTATCTTCCCATCCAAGACACGGGTCTGTAATGGACTTTCCGTAAATCTGGTCTGCCCCGATACTCTGACATCCTTCTTCCAGATAACTTTCAATCATCACACCTTTGATCAGCTCTTTTAATTTTGTATTGTAATTCCGGCTGTGAAGCACCTCACTGACAATGCGGATCTGCTCTTTGAACTGCTTGTTGGAATTTGAATGATTGGCATCGACGATCGCTGCCGGATTGGCCAGATGTTTCTCTCCATACATCGCCTGAAGACGGATCAGATCCTCATAGTGATAATTTGGATTACAAGTACCATACTTGTCCACTCCGCCGCGCAGAATCACATGTGCCAGATCGTTTCCATCTGTCGTTACATCCATGCCTCTGTAAATAAAGGTATGGGAACTCTGTGCCGCGATCACAGAGTTGAGCATCACAGAAAAATCACCACTGGTCGGATTTTTCATCCCCACCGGAATATCCATACCGCTGGCCGTCAGTCTGTGTTGCTGGTTTTCAACAGAACGCGCCCCGATTGCCTCATAAGATAAGATATCATCCAGATAGCTTCTGTTCTCCGGATACAGCATCTCATCCGCGCTTGTCAGTCCGCTTTCTTCTATGGCACGGATATGCATCTTACGGATCGCAATAATTCCAGCCAGCAGATCCGGCGCCTGATCCGGTTTTGGCTGATGAAGCATTCCTTTATATCCCTCACCTGTTGTCCTTGGTTTGTTCGTGTAGATCCGCGGAATAATCATCAGGCGGTCTGATACTTTTTCATTCACTTTTGCCAGCCTGCTTATATATTCACACACGGAATCTTCATTGTCTGCGGAACATGGCCCTACGATCACGACAAACTTGTCTGACTTTCCTGTAAAAATGTCCCGGATTTCAGCATCCCTTTTTTTCTTGATTTCTGTAAGTTCCTTTGAAAGCGGATACTCTGCTTTCAATTCTGCCGGAAGCGGCAGCGTTGTATTGATTCTCATTCCCATACTCTTTTCCTGCCTTGTATAAAATCTCTGTTCATATGCAAAATGCTGCCGCAAAGCGACAGCATCAAATTAAGCAAAACGATAAGCCGGGTTATGTCATTGGACAATCATCTATCTAGACCTGACGTTGCCGTCAGGTTCAAGCAACCTACCTAAAGCGCGACGGGCAGCCGCATAGCTTTTATTCGGTCTTGCTTCGGATGGGGTTTACATGTGCCCCTTCTGTTACCAGAAGGGCGGTAGTCTCTTACACTGCCTTTCCACCCTTACCTGCACAAAATACAGGCGGTTTATTTCTGTTGCACTGGCCTTGGAGTCACCTCCACCGGACGTTATCCGGCATCCTGCCCTGCGAAGCCCGGACTTTCCTCGTCTGCGGCCTTTCGGCGCATGCAGCCGCGATTGTCTGTCTTACTTAACACTGTTCTTCATTATACTATGTCTGACTCTGAATGTCAAACACCTGTCCTTCTGTCTGAATCTCTCGGATTCTGCTTCTATATTCTGTTGTACACGGTTCGTGAAAAAGCCTGTCAAACACTTCATAGGATCCCCAGAAATGCATCGGGAACACATTTTTCGTGTCTGTATGACGCATAAAATAGTCCAGTCCCCAGACATACTGCTCACCCAGACGGAGATCCGCCGGCACAAATGCAACATCGATCGGCTGATCCGGAAGCTCTCCAATCGCCTTCTGATAATCCGCTCTCATCTGCTCGTTATACGACTTTGGTTCTCCTTCCCAGTGCCACCAGTTCAAATCTCCTGCGTGATAAATCACGATTCCCTGATATTCTATCCAGAATGCGACTCCTTCATCTGTAGATGGCAGTGTACGCACCCGGATGCCATTCACACGCCTCTCTTCTTCGGGCGACAGCCGGATTACCTGTTTCTGTTCATCCGGCATCGGCACATCATCAGAAAAAAGATACCAGATGTTCTGTCTCTGACGGCGCAATTTCAAAATGTCCGGATTATAATGATCATAATGTACATGACTCACAAATACAAACAATGTTTTTTCCGGATCCATTTCGGGGAGACTGCCCTGATAATAATCAAACAAAAACAGGGCATCCTCCATCTCCAGAAGAAATCCACTGTGTCCGAGATATGTCACCCGCATCATACGTTCAACATCTCAATCGCACGTTTTAATTCCGGAAGAATAAATTCCAGTGCTTCCTTTGCCTCTTTGGCATCTCCCGGAAGATTTACCATCAGCGTCTTTTTGCACACACCTGCCGCACTGCAGTCCAGAACCGCCTGCTGAGAATCCCGGTTGCGGAATGCACGCAGTGTCTCCGGGATCCCCGGAAGAAGGCGTTCTGCCACATCCATCAGTGCATATGGTGCACAGTCGCTCTCGAGATGTCCTGCTGCTCCTGTTGTCAGAACCAACTCTGCGGTCTGCTCCTCTGCCACTCTTTTTAATACCGATGCCGCCACTTTCCGGTCTTTCGGGATCACACGCACGGCAGCAGTCTCAAACCCGGACTGTTCCAGCAGTTTCTTTAAAACCATCCCTGCCGCACTTGCCTTTCTTGCTTTATAACTTTCTGTATCCAACGTAAAAATAGCCGCTTTCATAGATTCGTACCCCTTTCTTGTACTCCGGTCTCAACTAAATTCTGTAATGCAGAGAACACTCTGCCGCTTTATTGTACCACATCTGAGAATAAGAGTCCAAGCATCCGGCAGAAAAAAACAAAAAAATCAGATAATAATGCAGACCAGCCCTCCATTACTGTCATTGACGATCTTCTGCATCGTATCCTGGAGCTTCACCTGACTCTCCTCGTTGATCATATTGATCTTATTGCGCATCCCATCCAGCACCAGCTCTTCTACAGATTTTCCAAATATGTTGGTTCCCCATACTCCCTCCGGAGTCTCACTCTCTGCTTTGATATATTCCACCAGATCCTGTGCCTGCTTTTCACTTCCCACGATCGGTGCGATCTCAGTCTCAATATTGGCACGGATCATATGAACAGACGGAGCCTCTGATCTGATCTTCACACCATATTTACTGCCCTGTTTGATGATCGCAGGCTCATCTAACAGAATTTCCTCTTTCTTCGGGCTAACTACACCGTATCCTTTCATTTTCACATCGGCAAACGCATCTTTGATCTGTGTATATTCCTCTTTCATTGCGGCAAGTTCTTTCATCGCTGCGATCAGTTCATATTCTCCCTGAATCTTCGTCCCTGTCAGTTCACTGAGCACCTCATAATAATACTTCTCCTTCAAGTCCATCTGGATCTTTACGATTCCCGTATCCATTTCAATCTGAGAGATCCTGATCTTCTCTATGTACTCGCTGTCACTTACCGGTACCGCCTCTGCCACACTTCGAATGTCATCCATTCCATCCAGCAGATTTCTTACACTGGAGAGCACCTCGCTTTTTACCGGGTGATCCTTTGGCAGCATTTCCACCCACTTCGGAATATAAAATTCTGCTTCTGAAATTGGAAACTCATACAACACCTGCCGCATGATCTGATTAATATCTTCTGTCCGAAGCTGCGCACAGTTGACCGCAAGAACAGATACTCCGTACTTTTCCTCCATTTTCCCCTGAAGACTTTTTGTTTCTTCGCTGTATGGCTTCTGTGTGTTCAAAAGGATCAGAAACGGCTTTCCGATGGATTTCAATTCCTGAATGGTCTTTTCTTCTGCCAAAATATAATTTTCTCTCGGAAGCTCTCCGATACTTCCATCTGTTGTGATAACCAGCCCAATTGTCGCATGGTCATGAATCACCTTCTGTGTCCCGATCGCTGCCGCTTTTGTAAAGGGGATCTCATGTTCAAACCATGGCGTTTTCACCTGACGTTCCACATCGTTTTCTATATGACCGCTCGCCCCGTCTACCATATATCCGACACAGTCGATCAGTCGGATCTTAACTTCCACGTCTTCGGACAGTCTGACAGATGCCGCATCTTTCGGAACAAATTTCGGCTCTGTTGTCATGATCGTTGTTCCGGAAGCTGACTGCGGAAGTTCGTCTTTTGTCCGCTCTTTTGCATGTTCATCCGTCATATTCGGCAGCACGAGAAGATCCATGAACCGCTTGATAAATGTTGACTTGCCTGTCCGAACCGGACCTACAACTCCAATATAGATTTCCCCGTTGGTTCTTGCTTTCATATCCTTGTATACCTGAAATGCATCCATAAAAAATACCCCCTTGTTCTGCTGATACCAATCTATGCAGAAACAAAGGGGATTATTCCGGCTCTGTTCTCTTGAATTAAAAAAAACTATACTGTCTCATCCGGCCACGGCAGCACGGAATGCTCACTTTTTGATTCTCGAAGCATCAGTTCATCCACTGCCTGTGCAGCACTCTTGTTTTCAAACAGTACTTCATTGATCTGCTCCACAATCGGCATGGACACCTCATATTTCTCTGCCAGCTTTCTGGCTGCCTTTGCAGAATACACACCTTCGACTACCATCTGCACTTCATCCATGGCCTCCTGCATGGTCTTTCCCTGTCCCATGAGGTATCCGGCTCTGCGGTTCCGGCTATGCACACTCGCACAGGTCACGATCAGATCTCCGATTCCGGTCAGCCCGGTAAATGTCTCGAGCTTACCGCCCATTTTTACACCCAAACGCGCAATTTCCGCAATTCCTCGAGTGATCAATGCCGCTTTTGTGTTATCTCCATAACCAAGTCCGTCTGCGATTCCCGCTGCCAGAGCGATCACGTTTTTCAATGATCCTCCCAGCTCGATCCCCAGAATATCCGGACTTGTATAGACACGGAACACCTTACTCATAAATACAGACTGCAGATACTCGGCCGTCTTTCTTGTCGTCGCACCGATCACACAGGTTGTCGGCAGCTTTCTCCCGACCTCTTCCGCGTGGCTCGGTCCGGAAAGAACTGCCACATCCGCCTGCGGAATCTCTTCTTTAATCTGCTCGGAAAGTGTCATCAACGTGGTCTCTTCGATCCCTTTTGCCACATCCACGATCATTTGCCCTTCTGCCACATATGGACTCATCTTTTTCGCAGTCGCTCTTGTAAACGGAGACGGAACTGCCAGGACGAGAAAGTCTTTTTCCAGGATTGCCTCTTGTATCTCTCCGGTAATCTGAATTTCCTCAGAGATCTGAACTCCCGGCAGCTTTGTCTTATGCTCTCTTTCTTTTGACAGCATCTCTACCTCGGCGGGATCGATCGACCAGATCGTTACCTGATTTCCATTATCATGCAGCAGGACGGAGAGTGCCGTTCCCCAGCTTCCCGCTCCCAACACACCTATATTTGCCATATTCTGCCTCCTTTTTAATCGTCTCTATTTTTTAGAAGAACCGATTTTGTTCTCTGTTCCATTCAACAGTCTCTTTATATTTGCACGATGCCTCCACCATGCCAGTGCCATCAGTAAAAACGTCACCAGATATAATTCGTACACATAAGGCTGCGCCATCGCAAATCCCCCCATCTGCCCGAAACATATCACCTCTGCAAGAAAAATAATTGTTACCAGAAGTGACCCTGCGGAAACATAGCGGGTGACTGCCACCACAAAAATAAATGCAGCAAGTGGGATCGGAACCATCCAGAGCTTGGTGGAAAGCACAAGCCCGGCCAGAACCGCAATCCCTTTGCCCCCTTTAAATTTCAGATAAAACGGATAATTATGTCCAAGTGTGGCACCTGCTCCTGTATACATCGCAAGCAGCGGCAGACAATCGCTGCCACTGAAGATCTGGCGCACCAGAAGAATTGGCAGGACACATTTTAAAACATCTCCCGCAAACGTCATCAGTCCGGCTTTTACTCCAAGCACACGCAGTGCATTCGTAGAACCCGAGTTTCCGCTTCCTGTTTTTCTGATGTCCACATGATTGAGTTTCCCCACAAAATATCCGGTCTGAAACAGGCCGAACGCATATCCTATGATAAGACAGATAATTCGTTCCATATCTACTGATCCTTTTCCTTTCTCTCCCGGATAAAGAATTTCAGAGACGTTCCCCTGAACCCGAACGCTTCCCGGATCTTGTTTTCCAGATAACGGGTATAAGAAAAATGCATCAGTTCTTTGTCATTTACAAAAATTACAAAGGTCGGTGGTTTTACCGATACCTGGGTGATATAGTAAAGCTTCAGACGTTTTCCCTTGTCTGACGGCGGCTGCTGCATGGCAACGGCCTCCATCATAATCTCATTGAGCACACCGGTCTGAATCCGAAGTGTCTGGCTGTCAATGACCATATCGATCATATCATACAGTTTATTCAGACGCTGTCCTGTTTTTGCAGAAACATACATGATCTCTGCGTATGGCATATACGCAAGTGTCGTCCGGATATCATTTTCATATTGTTTCATGGTCTTGTCATTCTTCTCAATGGCATCCCATTTGTTTACAACGATGATCACACCTTTTCCGCGCTCATGTGCGATTCCGGCAATCTTAGCATCCTGCTCTGTAACCCCTTCTGTGGCATCGATCACCATCAGCACCACATCAGCTCTCTCTACTGCCGTCACCGTACGAATAATACTGAATCTCTCCAGTTCTTCCTTGATCTTATTTTTTCTTCGCAGTCCTGCGGTATCGATAAAAATATATTCTCTGTCCTCGTGTTTGATCGCCGTATCAATGGCATCTCTTGTGGTGCCCGCGATATCTGATACGATCACACGGTTTTCTCCGAGAAGCTTATTGACGATCGAAGATTTTCCCACATTCGGCTTTCCGACAATGGCGATCTTCGGACGCTCGTCCTCTTCGGTCTCTCCTGCTCCTTCCGGAAAATGCGAAACCACTTCATCCAGCATATCACCGATTCCCAGCCTGGACGCCGCAGAGATCGGAACCGGATCCCCGATTCCAAGATTATAGAACTCATACACATCCGGCATAAATTTATCAAAATTATCCACCTTGTTGACAACAAGCACAACCGGTTTTTTAGAACGTCTGAGCATATCTGCCACTTTGGAATCTGCATCCACAAGCCCCTGACGCACATCGGTAATGAACACAATGACATCTGCCGTATCAATGGCAATCTGCGCCTGCTCTCTCATCTGTGAAAGAATGATATCGCTGCTGTCCGGCTCAATTCCGCCGGTATCGATCATCGTAAATTCTTTGTCCAACCATGATACATCCGCATAAATACGGTCTCTTGTTACACCCGGAGTGTCTTTTACGATCGAAATCCGCTCCCCGGCTAATGTATTAAACAGTGTAGACTTTCCCACATTCGGTCTTCCTACAATCGCTACTACTGGTTTACTCATATTTTCAACTACCTTTCTCTCCATTCAATCTTACATTTCCTGAAATCTGCCTCTTCTTCTGTCCGTGCTGAAATCATCATTCTCATAAACACCGATCACTGCATCCAGCAGATCCTGCCCGCTTGATTTTACAATATCTGTCTTCACTTGTAAAGAATTCTCCACTTCCTCCAGCGTAAAATCATCCAGAAAGACCGGTTCTCCGATCTTCAGCATATTACACGGAAGCAGAAGTCTCTCCCCGAGAGGCTGTCCTTTCAGCTGTCCCGTCAGATCCTGCCCTGTGATCAGACCTGATACTGTGATCCGCTCTCCAAAAAAGTCATTGCGGATCGCATATAAATGTGTGGTGATATTCGGGAATTTCTTTCTGATCTCCTCCAGAATTTTTCCGATATAAGGATACATCAGACGTCCCGTAGCCAGAGAAATCTCCCGCTGCCTTCCATCGCCTGTCACTGCAGAGAGCGCCTCCTGTACTTCGTTGAACAACAGACGCATCATTCCCACACCGTTCTCCAGCTGCAGGTAGCCGTCATATCGCTCTTCCTCCGGCACCTCCTCCTCTGCCAGCACATACCACTCGTCTCCCGCATGGATCATGTGGATCCCATGCTCCTGATAGATCTTCTCCTGCCAGCGGTGGATGACAGAAAGCACCTCCCTGGCATCTTCTTTTGTAAACGGCTCCAGAGGATACAGTCCGTCCCGATATTTTGTCAGTCCTACCGGAACGATCGAAACACTCTTTAAATACGGCAGATATCCTGTCAGATCCCGGATCGTCCGCTCCAGCTCTTCTCCGTCATTTACTCCCTTGCAGAGAACGATCTGCCCATTCATCTCAATCTGTCCCCGGTAGAGAATATCTACTTTTTTCAGCGCCTCTCCCGCAAACCGGTTGTGCAGCATCTTGCAGCGAAGTTCGGGATTTGTCGTCTGGAACGAAATATTGATTGGCTCCAGACGGTACTTTACAATACGCTCCACATCATGATCACTCATATTGGTCAACGTAATATAATTGCCCTGCAAAAATGACAAACGGGAATCATCGTCTTTAAAATATAGTGTCTCCCGCATTCCCTTTGGCATCTGGTCAATGAAACAGAACATACATTTATTTCTGCAGGAACGGTACTCATCCATCAGACTCTGGTCAAACTCGATCCCCAGACTTTCATCCTCATCCTTCTCAATTTCCAGCTCCCACTCTTCCCCGTCCGGCTTCTCGATCAGAAGCAGAAGCTGTTCACTCTCTTCATAGTAATAATAGTCAAATACATCCTGTATCTCATTTCCGTTGATGGCAAGCAGCTTATCTCCCGGCTCGATCCCCAGTTCTTCTCCAATCCCGCCGGGCATCAGAGACTTCACAATATGCTCGTGCTTTTTCATTTTCAAACTCCTTGTACTTCTTCTATTTTTAGACTTTGTCTCCTGCTTTTTACCGAAACAAAGTTCCTGTCTGCTCATACTTCTGGCATATTAACAGTACCAGTATAGCATAATTTTCTTCTATAGCAAAGCCATGCTTGAATTTCCCTGCAAAAAATGATATAACGATATATGAAATCGCATATCCGGAGGTCGGATATGGAAAAACGAAAACACAGGAGAAAATCATGGCAAATATTGAATTATTGGAAAAAACCCTTCCAGTTGCTCCATTGAAACTTGCAGCATTGGAAAGCTGTAAAGAACTGGCACAGAAAGTCAACGACTATATCGTATCTTTCCGTGAAAACACCATCAATGAGGTGACAGAGTCCCCATTGTATGTGAATTACCGCACAAATAACTATCTGGTAGAATGTAACTGCCCGCGTTTCGGAAGCGGAGAAGCAAAAGGTGTGATCAAAGAGACCATCCGGGGAACTGATCTCTTCATTATGTCAGATGTATGCAACTACAGTCTGACTTACTCTGTCAACGGACACCTCAACCACATGTCTCCGGACGATCATTTTCAGGATATCAAGCGTGTCATTGCAGCGTCTACCGGAAAAGCACACCGCGTCAATGTCATCATGCCATTCCTTTACGAGAGCCGTCAGCATAAGAGAACCAAAAGAGAATCTCTGGACTGTGCTCTGGCATTGGAAGAATTAAAAGATATGGGCGTTGCAAACATTCTGACATTTGATGCACATGACCCGCGTGTACAGAATGCGATTCCTCTGAGCGGATTCGACAACTTTACTCCTCAGTATCAGTTTATGAAAGCACTCTTCCGTGCAGTTCCGGATCTGAAAGTCAGCAAAGACCATCTGATGATCGTCAGCCCTGACGAAGGAGCAATGCACCGTGCTGTATACTTCTCCAACGTGCTTGGAGTGGATATGGGTATGTTTTATAAGAGAAGAGACTACTCTACTATCGTAAATGGAAAGAATCCGATCGTAGCACATGAATTCCTCGGAGATGATGTGGCAGGCAAAGATGTGATCATCGTGGATGATATGATCTCCTCCGGTGAGAGTATGCTGGATGTTGCAAAGAAATTAAAAGACCGCAACGCAGCCCGCGTATTCGTATGCACCACATTCGGACTGTTCACAGACGGATTTGAAAAATTCGATGAATACTACAAAAAGGGATATCTTGATAAAGTCGTAACAACCAACCTGACATATCTGCCGCCTGCTGTAGACGAAAGAGAATACTTTGTCAAGGCAGACATGAGTAAATTCCTGGCTCTGATCATTGATTCCCTGAATCACGATCTGACGATCGGTGCTGTTATGAATCCAACAGATAAGATCCATAAATTGCTCCAGAAATATCATCAGGTATAGATAAAACAGAACGCATAAACTCCGGAGAGAATTTTTGACTTCTTTCCGGAGTTTATATTTTCTATCAACTTTTTCGTTCAAATCCCTTCACAGCACCTCCTGAATTTCTTATTTCGCGCTTTGTGTCGATGAGCTTACACATCATAAAGCTGGATGTGAAGCTGCAGACACCGCCCTGCAAAATCGGGAAATGGCATTCATAACATTTATATTATTACGGACGTAAGATTTTCTGTCAATATTTTTCATTGTTTGACTTTCTTATAAAATCCCCTTATAATATTTTTATTACATATGTAAGACTTGGAGGAATGAATATGAGTAAACTGCCACAAATTTCTGAAGCTGAATTTGAAGTGATGAAGGTCATTTGGAAGTATGCTCCCATCAGTACAAATGAAGTGACTGAAAAACTGACTCAGACAACCGACTGGAGTCCAAAGACAATACAAACAATGTTGAAGCGGCTTGTAACAAAAAAAGCGCTTACTTATGAAAAACAAAGCAGAGTCTTTGTATATACCCCTTTAGTTCCGGAAACTGAATATATCCGTCAGGAAAGCAATTCTTTTTTAAACAAATATTACAATGGAAACATCGTTTCTATGCTTACCTCTTACTTAGAAGATGATAAATTATCCAAAACAGAACTTGATACCTTGCGTCATCTTCTCTCTGATACTCACGAATAGGAGGAATTTATTTGTTTGATTTTGGAATCCATTTTTTAATATGCAATATTTTTATTTCCATTTTCATTGGAATCATGACAGGCATAAAACACTTATTGCGGAAATGTTTATCTGCCCGCATGCAGTATCGCCTTTGGTTTCTTCTGCTCAGTTTCATGGCTGTCCCTTTTTTACCTGCAAACATTTTCTCTATCTTGCAGAAATTTCCAGCCTTGCACCTTTCAGATTTTCCGAAAAGACTTTTTCTCTCTGTTCCTGATGGACAGGTTTTCATAGGAGAAAATTCTACCATTGAAAAAGTAAATGATTTTGCAGTCTCAATCAGCAGTAAAACATCCTCTCCTGTTCACTTACTCCTTTTTAGTTTATGGGCTGTCGGTGCTGTCACAATGTTCGTTTTAGCTGCACGTTCTTTTTTAAGGCTCCGCACTTTGGAACAATCTGCACTGCCATTACAAAATCAACAAGTAAAACGGCTCTATGAAAACTGTTGTAAAGAGATGCATTGCAAAAAGAAAATCCCGATATACAGTACCGCATTTTTGAAATCACCTGTTACTGTGGGGCTCATACACCCTCGCATTTACCTTCCGATTCATTTGATTTCAGATTTTAATGCAAAGGATATGCGCTTCATGCTTTTGCATGAATTACAGCATTGCCGTCAAAAAGATACGCGCATTGTTTTCCTTATGAATTTGGCTGGTATTCTATATTGGTTTAATCCTTTTGTCTGGTATGCCTTAAAGGAAATGCGATGTGATCGTGAACTTTCCTGTGATTCGGCTGTGCTGCATCTTCTTGACGAAACAGATTATCAGGCCTATGGAAACACACTGATCAATTTTGCCGAAAAAATTTCTCACATTCCTTTTCCTTATGCAACTGGGATGAGTGGAAGTATGAAGCAGATTAAACGGAGGATTCTCAATATCGCTGCCTTTCAAAAAGAAACAAAACGGGGAAAAGCGCGGGGATTTCTCATTTATATCCTCATTGCATTTCTATCATTGAGCTATGCACCTGTACTGGCTGCCGCAGGTTCTCCGCAAAATGAATACCGATTGCCAAACGATATGAAAAATATTTCCACCATTGATCTTTCCAATCATTTCAATGGCTATCAAGGCAGTTTCGTTTTATATGATACAAATCAAAACGCCTGGAATATTTTTAACATCGAAAATGCCAAAGAACGAATCGCCCCAAACTCTACTTACAAGATATACGATGCCTTACTCGGTTTAGAATCCGGTATCATCACTCCTGAAGATTCAGATATGACCTGGAATGGCGAAGATTATCCATTCGATGCATGGGAAGCCAATCAGACCTTATCTTCTGCCATGAAAAACTCTGTGAACTGGTACTTTCAATCCATTGATTCACAATTAGGATTTCACTCTGTAAAATCATTTTTACAGAAGATTCAATACGGAAATCAACAGACCGGTTCAGACATCGACTTATACTGGACAGATTTATCTTTAAAAATCTCTCCGATTGAGCAGGTCAACCTGTTAAAAAAATTCCATGACAACGAGTTTCAATTTGCTCCACAAAATATAGACGCTGTCAAAAATTCCATCCTTCTCTCTTCCGGTTCCAAAAGTTCTCTTTATGGAAAAACCGGAACTGGGCGGATTGATGGAAAAGATGTAAATGGCTGGTTTATCGGTTTTTTGGAAACCGCAGACAATGTATATTATTTTGCAACAAATATTCAGGGAGAAACCGAAACTACCGGAAGTAAAGCAACCGAAATCACAACTTCTGTGCTCTCGGAATTAAATATTGGGAAATAAAAAGCGAAAGAACCGACAGATTTCAAAAATAACTCCTGTTCGGTTCTTTTTGTTGTTCAATCGGATGTCACCTCGCAATTCGATACTGATATTGTGGAATCTGATGGATTCCATCTTCTAAAACCTTATTTCCCAAATATTGAAAACTTCCATCCTCTCGAAATTTCACAGTAAGTTCATGTGTAATCACTGCGTCATTGGAAATGACCATATCACAAACCGCCTCCACTGTCAAAGTAAGCGCCCCATCTTGATGTTCCTCTACTTTTATTACTTCTGGTAAAGAAGTTCCAAAATGAGTCGGTGCGTAATTGCCACATCCAAGCTTTGCCCATACATACTCTTGTTTTTCTGCATCAAATGTAGCTATATTCCGCAACTGTTCTGCAGTAACAGGAAGATATTCTGACATCAGTTGTTCAAATTCCTCTGCGGGGATTCCATTTTTTCCTTCTTCCATAACAAATCTTTTTTGATATTTCATCTGGTAGAGGTATTCATATAGCCCATTGTAATCCAGCCCCTCTAAATGTTCACGATCCCAATTAGAACATAGTAAATTATTTCCTTGATATCCCAATGGCAACACACATTTTTTTGACAATTCAATACATTCTGCATCTAACGGTTTTACCCTGATCATACAACTTCCATCCACAATTTCTGATACTTCCGTCGGTTCCGGTACACACAATTCATAAGCAAACCATCCCTTTTCTGTGTATCTCCATTCTTTCATTCTTGTGTAAGAGCGATATGCAATCACCGGATCTCCTTCCTCATTCCAAACTGCTCTGACTGCTAACAGATACATCTCTTTCCCGTCATAAAGATATTTTCTTCTCTCAATACTTCCGTCTTGTAAAATATCATATAAAATTACATTTCCTTCAACTCCCTGCTCCGAACTGTGTAAGAAGTTTTCCATCACCTGATAATTTTCCATAACAGAGTATTCCTCAGAACTAATTACCGGAACTCCCCCTCTGCCGAGTATCTTTTTCATCTGCTCCATAACAGAATCTGTAAGAACTACATTCGATGCATCTCCCTTATCCGCTTCAGCATAAATATCTTGAACCAACTTCAAGGCAGCAATACTGTCTTTTTCTGCCTTCTCACGCTCTTCCTTTTTAATCGGAAGATGATATCCCTTTTCATAAGCCTCTTTGTTTTCATCTGAACTTTCTGCTTTTCGTTTTTCAGAAATTTCCAGGTTCTTATCGCTGCACGCACATAACAATATGCCGAAAACCAAAACAACTAAAACAACTCTTCGTTTTTTATTCATAAGCCTCTCTCCACTGTTCATCTGTCAATCTTGGTACATACCACCTCGGCTCATCTTCTTCTGGTGACAAAATTGTATTTGACACATAATGAATTTTTCCACCTTCAAGTGGTTCCACAACTAATTCGCTTCGAAATGCCTGATCCAGCATTTCAATTTCCCAAACAGCTTCTACCACAAGTTTTAATTTTCCATCACCCAGTTCTTCATAAGAAATCACTTCCGGATACGGTTCATAAGGAAACTCACAATCATGGAGTCCCCTCGGACGATAACGATAGCTCTGCGTATCGGGATTATAAACTGCATTTTTCTGAATCTGCTCACTCGTGATTGGAAAAAGTGTTTGTAATACACTTTCAAACTCTTCTTTCGGTATCTGATATTCCACCCCCTCTTTCATCGCATACGGAATCTCTTTTCCATAGATACTCGGATACTTTAATTCATATAGATCATAAAAATTCAGGTTTGAATAATCCTCTTCCTTCCAGTTTGTGATCAGCATATTATTCAACCTATATCCGATTGGAAGTACATATTTTTGATTTAATTCTCTAAGTTTCTGATCCAACGGTTTTACACGAAATCCTTTCTCTCCCGGCGGTCCGTCAAATCCCGGAGGATGATATTCTTCGATGAAAAAATATCCTTTTTCTGTATATTTCCAGGAATGTACCTTAAATTTATGATAATAAATCATACATGGTTTGTTATCCGTCCAGCGAACTGTGCTGACAATGGCATCCATATCATCACCATCTGTATGCAGTTCATAACGAACTACACCGCCCTGTTCTATGACAGAATATATCACCACATCTGCCGATTCTCCCCTTTTTGCCTTCTCACAATATGTTTCCACCTGCTCTGAATGAACCATATCAACTTGATCTTTCATATCTACTGCGGCATATCCCTTTTGTCCCAGATAATCAATTACTTGCTTTTGAAACTCCAGACTGTCCAGCAGCTTGTTTTCTGCTACCTTTTCATATAATTCTCTCGTTCCTTCCATCAACTCTTCAAAATCATCAGCAATCTCCTTCTGCTGAATATCTTGAACAGTTTCCTCGCTCTTTTCTTCCGGAGTTGTCTTACCACACCCAGATAGAACCATCACACATATAACCAGTAGTGCAATCACTTTTCGCTTCATACACATATCCTCTCAAATATTACAATTGTAAGTTTCTATTAAATCTTACAACTGTAATAGATAAAAGTCAAGAAAACTTTATTTGATACCAAGCGAACAATTTGAAATCTAAAAAGAGATAGACGCATTCCTGTAATTCATAAATAGCGTCAATAGACAAAAAAAGAATCTCACAGTATAATTAAGGCATCTTTCCGTATAAAAAATATCTTGGATTAATGGAAGTTAAGGGAGTAATATAAACATGAAAAAATTATATAGCAGATCCTATGATGTGCGAAACACCTTACATTTATACGCCAGAGATCGCTCAAAAAGATTTTGAAAGAAAAGCAAATAATTGCAACAGAGTATGGTTTGCTATATTATTAGCTATAAATGAGCAAGTTCGTGATTTTGCATAAAAGAAAGACACCTCGATTCCATGTGTTGTATAATGAAAGTGCCAAAACAAACATTTGCAACATTTACGAAAGAAGGTGTCTCTCGCAAATACTAT
>SKEC01000175.1_pt1 | contig 72257 bp, 75 predicted proteins | sample 4826641 | NCBI WGS metagenome assembly SKEC01 (sample SAMN11008819, study PRJNA524170) | human gut metagenome | biome: Human fecal sample; material: Feces; isolation source: fecal sample from pouch patient p18, p21 | host: Homo sapiens | place: Israel: Tel-Aviv | collected 2015-12-22
CGGTTAACGAAGGATTCATAACCCATGCTCCAGACGAAACAGCAGGCAGTGCTCGACGGCTTTCGCCACGTATTTTTTCACGGAGCTGACGGAAACACCGAGTTTGTGCGCAATCTCGCTGTATGTCAGGCCATCCAGTTGCGAAAGCAGAAACGCTTCACGTGTTTTTCCGTTTAGCCCGTCCAGCATGCTGTCGACGAGTTGTAGGGTCTCGAGCTGGCTTTCGCGTTCCTCAGGTGAAGGCGCTCCCCCCTCCGGCATAAGCGCCAGCATCTCCAGATACGCTTTTTCCAGCGCGTTTCGGCGAAACAGGTCCACCATCACGCGTTTGGCGATAGTGCACAGGAAAGAGCGAGGATCGCGGATCGTCGAGAGCGTTTCGCTGCTCATTACCCGCAAAAAAGTGTCCTGGGCAATGTCATCTGCATCAAAGGCAGACTGGAGTTTGCGCGTCAGCCAACTTTTCAACCAGCCGTGATGGGTGCCATAAAGCGACTCGAACGTTAAGGAAGCTGTGGTAGTGGCACGGTCAGACATGCGGAGTGCATCAAAAGTTAATTATCACGTAGCCATATTAATATGAGAATGGTTATCATTACAATTGGAAATAAAATTGTTTCCAATAAACATTTTTAACATGTTGTTTTTCTAAGTGTTATAAGGTAGGTATAAAATGGGATGGATCCTCTGCTTCTGGCATCTGTCGGTCAGAATGACATCATGATGTGGTCTGCTATTATTGACATCCTCCCCGCCCTTTAGGGCGGGGAGGATGTCAACTATGAGTGTTGCCTGAAATGTCGCCAGCCCCCGGTACAGCAGAAGTATCTCGGGCTTTCTGCGTTTGCTCCTGGTGGGTATGGCCCCCGCAAGCGGGGGTTATTGCTAACTGTCGTTTCAACAAAAAGTAACTTTTTTCACTTTGCCCCTCAGTACAAATTAGGGGCTTGCCGCGGATGTACCATGCCTGAATATCTTCGAGTGATGATTTGGTGCGGCTTTGTTGAATAAATCAGATTTCGGGTTCCACCTGACTGACCTGCTGCCAGAGCGGGGCGTGATGCTCCGGCCCGGTCTGCCAGCCGGATGCAGCCGAACAGAGACGGTGCGATGCCATCTGCTGCTCATTACTGTAGATCCGCAGTTCATCATCCAGCGAAATCCGTATTGATACCGGCTGGCCACACAGGCTTTCCGGCACGCTGTAACGGTTTCCGCCAACCTCGATATAGCCATCCCAGGAGACATGACGGATATCGAAGTAGCTGGTATCGAAGTCCGTATCCGGCAACGGCTGCAGATGCTCCTGTTCCTGCGTGAAGCGCTGTTCCGGTGTCTGCCTGAACTGGCGAAGTTCCCGCCTGTCGGCAACGTCAGCCATCCACTGCTCCAGTAGCTGATTAACCTGGGCGAAGCTGTCGAACCGGCGGTACCGGACGAAGAAGTTCTCCTTGAGGTATTTCACCATCCGCTCCACCTTACCTTTGGTTCTGGCCCTTTATGCTGACTCATTATTTCTGGCCATAAAGGTTCTGGCAGTGCCATCTTTCGGGTCAACAAAGGTAATATCTTCAGGAGCACGACGAGGGCTGGCCAATGACAGAAATATTACGGGTTCTTCAAGAAGGGTTGGTAATGCATGGACAACATTACGCTCGAAAAAAAGCACGTGGCCGGGGGCAAATTCGGCTTCGTCACGAGGATCTTCCATCCAGAGCGTCCCCATGAATCCCTGAATAACCTGACGCCGGAGGATCACCTGCTGATGGCTGAAAAACCGGAACTCTCAAAAAGTGCGTGGAACTAAAACAGGTGTGCATTACTCCACCTCATGTTGAAGAGACCAGACTGCATCAGAAAATTGCACCATAACTGAGCAAGCCGCATCCCATTGGTGCAAAAGTGTCTCCAAAAATAAATAATCCATTGATTTAACTGTGCTTTAAAAATGGCATGAATTTTTCATGTCGGGTATATGCAAGCAGGGGCAACCCTTAAGCCTTGAATCCATTAAATATCGACAGGTAATGAAGCCTGATTGTCCTAATAAGGACAATCAGGCTTTTTTATTAATGCAGAGAGCAAACATACGTGCAAACTATTGATATTGGAATTTTGCTTTCCACAGAAGGTACCTACAGCCACCTGGCGAACAGCACACTGCTTGGTGCGCGCCATGCCTTAGAGGAAATCAATGCCGATCCTGCTTATCCTTTTCAGCTGCGGGCCCGACATATCAACCCTGCGGGTGAACTCGCAGCCTACAGTGAAGCGGTGAGCACCTTTATCGCTCACGGCATCCGCCATATCTTCGGAACCATTACCTCTGCCAGTCGGAAGGAGATTATCCCGGACCTGGAGCAGCATAACCTGCTGCTGTGGTATGGCTGTCCTTACGAGGGGTTCGAGAGCTGCGAGCAGGTCGTATATCTGGGCGGTTGTCCGAACCAGACTCTGCTGCCACTCCTGCGGCTGGCGCTGGATATGTTCGGAAATCGCTCCTGGCTGATCGGCTCTAACTACGTCTGGGGCTGGGAAAGCAATCGTATCGCCCGTGAGGTAGTGGAAGGTTTCGGCGGTACGGTGGTGGGCGAAAAATATCTGCACCTGAGAAACAGCAACGTGACCGAGTTGATTGAGGCGATTCTCAGCACAGAGGTAGATTTTGTACTCAATAACCTGGTAGGCGAAACCTCTTATGCGTTTCTGCGCGCACTGGACGAGGCCTGTCTTCGCGATCGGCGGACGTTAGCGGTGCTCAGCTGTAATTTTACCGAAGCCGAAGTCGCCGAAGTCGCGCCACTAAGGGCGGTACGTTTGCTTTCCTGCGGACCGTTTTTTGAGAGCGTCGATCTCGATTTTTGCGCGCGGCAGCACCTGCAACATGGCGCACAGCGCATCTCCCACTACTATATCGGCGGCTGGCGGGCAGTAAGGTTGTTTGCCAATAGCCTGCGCGAGGCCGGAAACAGCGAGCCGGGTGCGGTGCTGGCGGCACTGCATCGTCAGCACGACGTTGATTCTCCGGGCGCTCGCTCAGTAATGGCTCGAAACAACCACGCCTGTTTGCCCTGCTACATCGCTGAGTTGCAACAAACTTGCTTTCAGATACTGCATCGCGAACCGCTGCCGGTTATGCCCGATCCCTATCTCTCCGCGACCGAGCTACGTGAAAGCCGAACGGTTGCAGCCAGACCTGCTCTGAGGATTGTTAAATGAAAACGCTGCTGTCCCCGGATTTAGATGCTCAGCCGCTCCTGCTGGTAGACTGTGAAGCAAGGAGTCGCGAAGCGCTGGAAAAAAACCTGACGCGGATGGGTATCCGCTGGCATCACCTGACCGGAGATGAGGCTTTACCTCCTCTCACCCCCTGTGCAGTACTGGTGGAACTGGAGGCATTCGCCAGCCCGCTAACCCTGAGCCAGATCAATCTGGCCGGAATACCGGTGATCGCGCTGACCTCACATGAGGGACTTTACCAGGTACAGCGCGCGCTGGAGTTAGGGGCAACAGCGCTCCTTACCAAGCCTATTACACAGCGAGCCATCTATACCACCCTGATGATGGCAGTGGGGCTGCGTCAGCAGTTGCATGACATTCAACAGCAACAGATGCTACTGCGCCAGCGTCTGGCAGCAATGCCGCAGATTACCCAAGCTCTGGCGGCCCAGATGCAAGCGGAAAGTATTGATGAACAACAGGCATGGGTTCGCCTGCGCTCGGAATCAATGTGTACGAACCAGTCGGTGGCACAGGTGGCGCAGAAGTGGCTGCTACGAATGTCGTCCGGCAAGCGGGGAGCACAATGAATAGAGTCGGATATTTTCTGCGCCGGCCAGCCCTGCTGCTCTCGCTGCTGTTTATTCTCCTGGTGGTGATGAGCGCGCTGTTTGCCCCCTGGCTCACCCCCTTCGATCCCGATGAACAGTTTGTCGAGGGACTGAGCCTGGAAGGCGCACCGCTTTCTCCCAACAGCACTTACTGGCTGGGAACCGATCTGCTGGGACGCGATCTCTTCTCGCGTTTAATTTACGGAGCTCGTACTTCGTTACTCATCGGTGTTGTCGCCAACGGCACTGCAGTACTGATCGGCGTCCTGGTAGGGCTTAGCGCAGGTTATCTGCAGGGGCGTATCGGAGGGCTGCTGATGCGCTTTACCGATCTGATGATGGCGTTTCCCGCACTGCTGCTGGCGATTGCCCTGGCGGCGATTTTCCAGCCAAGTGTCTGGATCGTGTCCCTGGTGATCGCCATGGTGAACTGGGTGCAGATCGCCAGGGTTATCTACGCCGAAACTAGCGCGCTTAGCGCCCGCGACTTTATCGCCGTGGAACGCACCCTGGGGGCCGGAACGTTGCGTATTCTCGGCGTGCATTTAATTCCACATCTGGCGCCAACGGTGCTGGTCTGGGCCACACTAGGCATCTCCACCACAGTCCTGCTGGAAGCTACTCTATCGTTCCTCGGGGTGGGGGTACAGCCGCCAACGCCGAGTTGGGGCAACATCATCTTTGAAAGCCAGAGCTATTTTACTTCGGCTCCCTGGCTGGTGTTCTTTCCCGGCGCGGCGATTGTGCTGCTGTCGCTCTCTTTCAATATCGCTGGTGACGCCCTGCGCGACGCCCTCGATCCCGGCTTAAAAGGACGAAACTAATGCTATTTCTGGGAAAACGTCTGTTGCATGCCGGGCTGATCCTGCTTGGCGTTACGTTGATCTGCTATTTGCTGCTGTTTATGTTGCCCGCCGATCCAGCGCGCCAAATCGCCGGGCGCAGTGCCACGCCGGAAGTAGTCGAAAACATCCGCCATCAGTTGGGGTTGGATCTTCCGTTTTATCAGCAATATTGGCGTTATCTGCAGGGGCTGCTGCACGGCGATCTGGGACGCTCGTTTATTCAGCGCAGCGAAGTGAGTGAACTGGTTTCCGCCCGTATCGGGCCGTCACTGCAGCTGATGGCGGCGGGTATTCTCTGCGAGTTGGTACTGGGGATCGCACTCGGCACCCTGGCGGCGTTAAAACGCGGCGGGCTGGCGGACCGGCTTCTGATGGCGCTCTCCTTTATCGGTGTTTCGGCGCCGCAGTTCATCGCCGCGATGCTTTTTCTCTATCTTTTCGCCGTGGTACTCAACTGGTTCCCGATGGGAGGCTATGGCGGCTTCAGCCATCTGGCGCTACCGGCGCTAACCCTCGGCCTGCTCGGCAGCGGCTGGTATTCACGCATGTTGCGCTCGTCGATGATTGAGGTGCTGCATCAGGATTTTATCCGTACCGCGCGGGCCAAAGGGCTGGGCCGAACCCGCGTACTGCTGCGTCACGTGCTGCCGAATGCCGTGCTGCCGCTAATTCCGATGATAGGCATTGATATCGGCATTTTTATGGGCGGACTGGTGGTAGTCGAATCGGTCTTTGGCTGGCCGGGTATCGGTCAGCTGGCCTGGCAGGCGATTCAACAGGTGGATATCCCGGTGATTGTCGGGGTAACCACCGTGTCAGCGGTTGCCATTGTTGGCGGCAACCTTATTGCGGATCTGGTGCTGCCGTGGGTCGATCCGCGCATTGATGTCAAAAAGTAGCAGGGGAAGATGATGAAAAATGCGTTATTGACAATGGCGGTGGCCGCGGCCTGTTTCTCTTATGGCGCGCAGGCTGACGAGAAGACCGGCGGCGATATCGTGGTGACCTACCAGAACGACGTGGCGACCCTCGATCCGGCCATTGGCTATGACTGGCAAAACTGGTCGATGATCAAAAGCCTGTTCGACGGCCTGATGGACTATCGTCCCGGCACCACCGAGTTGGTGAACGACCTGGCGGAGAGCTACGCCATTTCCGAGGACGGCAAGGTCTACACCTTTGTGCTACGCAAAGGGGTGAAATTCCACAACGGCCGCGAGGTCACGGCGGCGGACGTGAAATATTCTCTGGAACGCACAGTCAACCCGAAAACCCAAAGTCCGGGCGCCGGGTTCTTCAGTCCCATCGCGGGCTATGACGAGGAGGCTAGCGGTAAAAGCACGACCCTGAGCGGTATCGAGGTCGTCGACGATCATACGGTAAAAATCACTCTGAAAGAGCCCAACGCCACCTTCCTGCATGTGCTGGCGCTGAACTTTGCCTCGGTGGTTCCCCGTGAGGAGGTGGAGAAATGGGGTGCCGACTTCGGCAAGCATCCGGTCGGCAGCGGCGCGTTTGAGCTCCAGGAGTGGAAGCTGGGCCAGGAGCTGATCTTCCGCAAAAACCCGAACTACTTTAAAGCCGGCGTGCCGCGGCTGGATCACATAAAGTTCGAAATGGGACAGGATCCCTCGGTCGCTCTGCTGCGGCTGGAAAAAGGCGAAGTGGATATTGCCGGCGACGGCGTACCGCCCGCACAGTTTCTGTCGTTTAAAAACAACCCGGCCTATAAGGGCCTGATGGTCACCGGCGACCAGTTGCAGACCGGCTACGTGACGATGAAAACCACGCTGCCGCCTTTCGATAATCTCAAAGTCCGCCAGGCGGTGAACATGGCGGTCAACAAAGATCGCATCGTGCGCATCATTAATGGACGCGCGGCGCCGGCCAACCAGCCACTGCCACCCGCCATGCCCGGTTATGACAAGGCATATCAGGGTTTCAGCTACGACCCGGCAAAAGCGAAGCAACTGCTCAGCGAAGCGGGTTTCCCCAACGGTTTTGCTACCGAACTGTACGTGATGAATACCGATCCGCAGCCGCGTATCGCTCAGTCTATCCAGCAGGATCTGGCCAAAGTGGGCATCCACGCCAGCATCAAATCCCTGGCGCAGGCGAATGTGATTGCGGCGGGCGGCTCCGCCAGCCAAGCGCCGATGGTCTGGTCCGGCGGCATGGCGTGGATCGCCGATTTCCCGGATCCCTCCAACTTCTATGGCCCGATCCTCGGCTGCGCCGGGGCGGTAGAGGGCGGCTGGAACTGGGCGCGCTACTGCAACAAAGCGCTGGACGCGCAGGCGGCCGCGGCGGACAGCATGGTGAAACCCGACCAGCAGGACGCGCGCATTGAAGCCTGGCGCAAAATCTTCATCACTGCAATGGATGACGCGCCCTGGGTGCCGGTATTCAACGAGAAGCGCTACACCGTACATTCCGCACGCATGGGGGGCGAGGACGCGCTGTATGTCGATCCAGTGCATGTACCAGTCAACTACGACTATATCGGACTGAAATAATTTGATGGCGCCGGGACGGCGCCGCTGCTTAAAGGAGAGTCAGGATGTGCCAAAATTGTCTGGTGAAGACCATTCATCATGCTCAACATCATTTCGGCTGGGATAACAGCCTGAGCCCGGTCCTGCACGTAGCTTCCGGCAGCCAACTGGAGTTTCACTGCCTGGATGCGGCTAACGGCTGGTTCAACGCCGGTTCTACCGCAGCGGATATCCCAACGCTGCCGTTTGATAAGCTCAACCCGGTCAGTGGCCCGGTCTATGTGGAAGGCGCTCAGCCGGGCGATGCGCTAAAGGTGACGCTGGAATCCTTTCGTCCCAGCGGCTTTGGCTGGACTGCGAATATCCCGGGCTTCGGCCTGCTGGCCGATCAGTTTTCTGATCCGGCGCTGACGCTGTGGCAATATGACCGCCAGGGCTTAACCCCCTGCGCCTTTGGCCGATATGGCCGCGTACCGCTGAAACCCTTCGCCGGTACCCTCGGCGTCGCTCCCGCTGCCGCGGGCCATCATTCGGTGGTGCCGCCGCGCCGCGTGGGCGGCAATCTGGATATTCGCGATCTGGCCGCTGGCTGCACATTATGGCTACCGGTGGAAGTAGAAGGCGCGTTGTTTTCTATTGGTGACACCCACGCCGCGCAGGGCGATGGTGAAGTCTGCGGCACGGCGATTGAAAGCGCGATGGACGTGGTGGTGAAGCTGGAAGTGGTTAAAGATATGCCGCTGAAAACGCCGCGTTTCGCCACCCCTGGCCCAGTGACCCAACATCTGGATCGGCACGGCTACAGCGCCTTCACCGGCATTGGCCCTGACCTGATGACCGCCGCCCGCGACGCGGTAAGCTATACCATCGATGCGCTGTGCCGCGAACAAGGGATGTCGGCGGAAGAGGCCTATATGCTCTGCTCCGTGTGCGGCGATCTGCGCATCAGCGAAATCGTCGATCGGCCTAACTGGGTGGTGTCGTTCTATTTTCCCAACAGCGTGTTTAATTAGGAGCGTTATGTCAGCAGTCCTATTTCCGGCGCCGCTGCTCTCGGTCGAGCGCCTGTCGATCCAGTTTGGTACACAGCGGGTGGTGGATGACGTCAGCTTTGCGCTCTGGCCGGGAAAAACTCTGTGCATTGCCGGCGAGTCGGGCAGCGGTAAATCGCTGACTTCGCTGGCGATCATGGGTTTGCTTCCGGAGGAGGCACAGATTCCAGGCGGCGCGATTATTTTTGATAACCAGGATTTGCTCAGCCTGCCGGAGCGGCAAATGCAGTTGCTGCGCGGCAAGTCGGTTGCCATGATTTTTCAGGAACCGATGACCTCGCTCAATCCGCTGATGACGGTGGGCCAGCAGCTGGAAGAGACGCTGCAACGCCACGAAGTGCTGGGCCGCCGTGAACGGCGCAGCCGGGTCAGCACGATGCTGGACGCGGTCAAAATCAGTCATGTGGAGAAGCGCCTGCAACAGTATCCGCACGAGCTTTCCGGCGGTATGCGCCAGCGGGTGATGATCGCCATGGCAATGCTGTGCCAGCCACAGGTGCTGATTGCCGATGAGCCGACCACGGCCCTCGACGTCACTATTCAGGCGCAGATCCTCGAGTTGATGCGCGAACTGCAGCAGGCGTTTTCCACCAGCCTGCTGTTGATCACCCACGATATGGGAGTGGTGGCAGAAATGGCCGATGATGTGCTGGTCATGAGTCACGGCAAAATCATGGAGCAGGCTCCGGCAAAAACGCTGTTTACCTCGCCGCAGGCGGCTTATACCCGCCAGCTGTTGCAGGCGGTACCGGTGCTGGGCCAGGCGCCCGCGCTGGCGCCGGTCGAGGCGACGCGACCGTTGCTCAGCGTCCGCGACCTCAGCGTGCGCTTTCCGGTGCGCGGCGACGGCCTGCGCGTGCGTCGCGAAGTCCATGCCGTCGATGGCGTCAGCTTCGATCTTTTCCCCGGCGAGACGTTGGGCATCGTCGGTGAAAGCGGCTGCGGTAAATCGACGACGGCAAAAGCTCTGATGAATATGGTGCCATTTAGCGGCAGCGCGCAGCTTAACGGACAGGAGCTGCACGGCCTGAAGGACGAGGCGTTAAGAGCGGTACGCCGCGATTTGCAGATGGTGTTTCAGGATCCCTGGGCGGCGCTCAATCCGCGCAAAACTATTTTCGACCTGGTTGGGGAGCCGCTGCTGATTCATGAGCAGATGCCCGCAGTACAGCGCACGGAGCGGGTGGCGCAGCTATTGCAGCAGGTCGGCCTGCCAGCGGAAGCGATGCGGCGTTATCCGCACCAGTTTTCCGGCGGCCAGCGCCAGCGCATTTGCATTGCCCGCGCGCTGGCGCTGAACCCGAAAGTGATCATCGCCGATGAATCGGTTTCCGCGCTGGATGTTTCAGTACAGGCGCAGGTGCTGACGCTGCTGGAAGATTTGCGTCAGCGCTATCGGCTCAGCTATCTGTTTATTTCCCATGATATGGCGGTGGTGGAGCGCATCTGCCACCGGGTAGCGGTGATGTTTGGCGGCCAGCTCGTGGAGATCGGCCCACGAGATCGAGTGTTGCACCATCCGCAGCATCCTTATACTCAGCACTTGCTCAGCGCCGTTCCTATACCTGACGTTCAGCAAAGACGGCAACCCCGAGCCACCAGCGCAATGCCGATAAGACCAGAACCGATCAAACCCATCGGCTATCAGAGAGTACCGCAGCGCTTTACCGATTTTGGCGACGGGCACCTCGTCGCCTGCTGAACAAAAAAGCATTCAAACCGGCGGATTTCCGCCGGTGGCGACACTGTTGCTACACAACCCGACGAGAGGCCATTAAACTGGAAAAGTTAGCACATAGCAGGACATAGAGCCGGTCTAAAATGCCCTAAATGCAACGTACCGTATCTTTTATTGTTAGACAAAACCGGAGGTAAACATGCTTAAACCGTCTTCTCCCTAGTGGTGTGATCTCACCACGCGGGAATTCAGTAAACTGGATATGGCGAATATCGTCGCAGTACTACCTATTTGCGCCGTAGAACAACACGGACCTCATCTGCTGGTTCGGGTGTTTGCTGCCATTAATGCCAGCATTATTGAGCGAGCTGCAGAATTACTGCCTGCCAATTTACCATGCTGGTGTTGGCCACTTTGCCTGTAGGTAAATCTGACGAACACCTAGCTTACCCTGACACACTTTCGTTGCCATATGATGTTCTGGGGAAAGTGTGTTTTGAAATGGCTAAAAGCGCCTGGCGCACAGGTATTCGCAAGATCGTTTTCTGGAATTCACAAGGCGGCCAGCCCTAATTGATGGAAATGGTTTGTCGCCAGCTGCGCATTGAATTGGAGATGTTTGCCGTCGGTGCCAGCTGCTTCCGCCCCAAGACCTCCGAGGTGTAAGGCGCGTTGAATATCGGGAAGAACCGGCCCGAGGCTCGTAATGGGGGCGCGCAGATTCGCGCCAATCAGCACAATGCTGACGTACAAGCCCCAGCGGGAAGTTGTCCTAGTGGGGTTGGAGGGGGAAAGCGCAGAAGACACGGCAACCTCATAACATCAACGAGCCACAAGTGACGTAGCCCTAGTGATGCGTTGGTTGACGTTAACGCTTACGCGAGATTCGGAAGATAGGAGACGGATCCGTATATCACCACATCCCTTAAAACCCGGCGATCAAACCAGCGCCGGACCGGAGTGTCCTTGACTACACCTCGCCCGAAAGGGCGAGATAGCGGGGTAGAGCTAACCAGGACAGGGGGCAAACGGGCAGAATTTATAGTCCGGTAACCGGCTACGTCGGGCTTTCGGCGCCATTTGACTCCACAGACGCATGTAACCTCATCTGGCGCCTCCATGCCGCAAAGCGGCATTCAGAAGACTGGCTGCGCACTGCTCGCCAGTCCGGACCTGATGTTCAGTTCAGGGGCTACGGTTCCGGATGAAACCCGCTTCCGGTTAAGATATATTCAGCTCCCAAAACAAAGGAAAAAACTCCCCAGTGAATCTGACAGAAAAATCAGCACATTTGGCGTGGTGCGCCTTGGTGGCGCTGGCGTTAGCCAGGCAAAACGGTGACGTTGTGTCACCGGTACAGGAAAATCTCTTTCTCACCCGCTGGCTGGCGACAGCACTGAAGCAACGTCGTTTTTCGCGTGACGTGGCCCCTGACATCGAGTGGCTTCTGAAACAGGGCCGACAGCTGGGCGTCAATGCTAAACTGGCCCGTAAGCTGAACTACCTCTGGCGTTCCAGCTCCGGGGAGTTGTCTGCGCAGAATGACCTGTTCCGGTTGACCCATGCTCTGGAAACGGCGAAAGATATGTGCTGGAACTACCGACTATGCAGTTACCCTGAATGACAGCATAAACGGCATTTATCTTTCACGCTCCAGTCTCGATGCTGCTTTTGATGACGATGGTCGACAGATTAATCCTTTGATAGGGGTCCGCTTGGAAAACGGAAAATATCCTACGTTAAGCCTGTTTTTTGAGCTGGCATGACGGGCAGTTGTGAGCGATAAGCAGACCTTCATTAAGCAAACGGAGGTTGATATTTTCCTGTTGAGGAAAAGTGCTTATCACTACTCATACTAAATTTTAGCCTTAGCGCATTTGGCTAAGAATGATACGGTCAAACGGCTTTGTTGAATAAATCGAACTTTTGCTGAGTTGAAGGATCAGATCACGCATCCTCCCGACAACACAGACCGTTCCGTGGCAAAGCAAAAGTTCAAAATCACCAACTGGCCCACCTACAACAAAGCCCTCATCAACCGTGGCTCCCTCACTTTCTGGCTGGACGATGAAGCGATTCATGCCTGGTATGAGTCGGCAACGCCTTCATCACGGGGAAGACCTCAGCGCTATTCTGACCTTGCCATCACCACCGTCCTGATGATTAAACGCCTGTTCCGGCTGACCCTGCGGGCTGCGCAGGGTTTTATTGATTCCATTTTTGCCCTGATGAACGTTCCGTTGCGCTGCCCGGATTACAGCAGTGTCAGCAAGCGGGCAAAGTCGGTTAATGTCTGTTTCAAAACACCCACCCGGGGTGAAATCGCACACCTGGTGATTGATTCCACCGGGCTGAAGGTTTTTGGTGAAGGCAAATGGAAAGTCAAAAATCACGGCAAAGAGCGCCGTCGTACCTGGCGGAAGCTGCATCTGGCCGTTGACAGCAGAACACATGAAGTCATCTGCGCGGACCTGTCTCTGAACAACGTCACGGACTCAGAAGCTTTCCCGGGTCTTATCCGGCAGACACACAGAAAAATCAGGGCAGCCGCAGCAGACGGCGCTTACGACACCCGACTCTGTCACGATGAACTGCGGCGCAAGAAAATCAGTGCCCTCATCCCGCCCCGAAAAGGAGCGGGTTACTGGCCCGTAGAGTACGCAGACCGTAACCGTGCAGTAGCGAATCAGCGGCTGACCGGGAGTAATGCCCGGTGGAAATGGACAACAGATTACAACCGTCGCTCGATAGCGGAGACGGCCATGTACAGGGTAAAGCAACTGTTCGGAGGTTCACTGACGCTGTGTGATTACGATGGTCAGGTAGTAGAGGCTTTGGGCATGGTGCGTGCGCTGAATAAAATAACGAAGGCTGGTATGCCAGAAAGCGTGCGTATTGCCTGAAAACCCGGTCAGTTACAGAGTCACTCGTCCTGAAGCTGATTTATTCAACAAAGCCTCAGATCACGCGTATTCTGGACAGCATTGCACTGTTCCGAGGCTATCCGGCGACGATAAGAACTGACCAGGGGCCGGAGTTCACTTGCCGCGCACTGGATCAATGGGCTTTTGAGCATGGTGTTGAGTTGCGCTTAATCCAGCCGGGCAAGCCAACGCAGAACGGATTTATTGAGAGCTTTAACGGACGATTTCGCGATGAATGCCTGAATGAGCACTGGTTCAGCGATATCGTTCACGCAAGGAAAATCATTAATGACTGGCGGCAGGATTATAACGAGTGTCGTCCACATTCAGCACTGAATTATCAGACGCCATCAGAGTTTGCAGCACGGTGGCGAAATGTAAAATGTGAAGGTAAACAAACCGACCTTACTAACTGACGGTTGTATCTAATCCTGGGGGCAGGTCACTCGCTGTACGCTTACGGAAGAACTTCTCCGGGATGTGCTGTTTCAGGCGCGCCACGATGTCCCTCTGCGTCAGCGTCTCTGTGGCCAGCTCGCCCGTGTTGTGGTCGTGGTAGCGAAAGCTCAGCGTGGCACTTCCGGCGTAGTGCGCCAGCCGGGAGCCCGCTATCGGCGGCTTTTTCAGGTAACGCCCCAGGTATTTCACGGTGTTTTTGCCACCGTCCGTCTTTTTTGACATGTAGACGTGCCAGTAGTCGCCTCCGGCCGTCAGTATCAGACTGCGCCATTGTGATTCGGTGGTGATATGTGACAGGGACAGCGGCAGGGCCACGCCTTCGAACCAGACGCTCAGCAGAAGCTGGCGGATATTCCACATCCAGCGGGCGCGCATGGCATCCTTACGGAAGCTGATTTTCTTCCACTTCCCGTGCTCATCGATACCGCCACAGGTGACGGAGACGTGGACATGAGGGTGCCAGTTCTGCCTGATAAAAATGTCAGGGCAGGTCTGCGCGAATACGCCTCATTGTCGCTACATTTTCTCCCTGGCATATAGCGAATTTATTGCCAACGCTGCCGCTGCGGTGCGATTGTCCACACTCAGCTTTGGAAATACAATTTCAAGGTGTTTATTCACGGTTCTGGGGCTAAGGTTTAAAATATCGCCAATTTCGCGGTTTGTTTTTCCCCTGGCAATCCACAGGAGGACTTCGGCTTCTCGTTGCGTCAGCCCTAGGTTGTTTTTCAGGCGTTTCACCGCTTCGACTTCTTCATGTCCTTTGATCTCTTCAATACGTAGCAAACTTTCTCCTTCAGCGGTCCGGCGTGAAAGATAGAATTTCAGAGCGATGCCTTGCGATGAAAGATCTAAGGGTATTTTTAAACCTTCCGTATTGTTCAGCCAACCGATGATCCGGTTTACTATTTTTTTATTGGGTTCATACCCGGTATCGCTGAAGTTTTTCATCAGTTGCCATGCATTGGGCGTGGCCCAGCGTAGTTGCCCCTCTTTGCTAAAAACACATAAGGTCTGGCCAACGGAATCCATCGCGCTATAGGCACTGACCGTTAATTTTGAGTTCCGCAAGTGGGTACGCATTCTGACAACCAGCTCTTCCGTGCGTATCGGCTTAATTACGTAATCGACCACCCCGGCATCAAATGCATCAACGATATTCTGCGTATCACTCAGGCCTGTCATGAAAATAATCGGGGTATGCCGCAGCCCCGGATTTTGCCGCAGGCGCTTACTGGTTGAAAACCCATCCAGATGCGGCATTACGGCATCAAGCAGAATGATATCCGGGGTTATCTGGCTGGTTATCGAAAGGGCTTGATTACCCTCCAGAGCGACCAGAACGGTAAAACCGGCTTCATCAAGCGTGTCATTCAACATACTTACCGTGTTGATATCATCATCGACGATAAGTACCGTCGGCTTTGCTATTGCCATTTTTCTCTCCCTCCGGGCGTTCAAGACTCTCGACTATCTCTTTGAATCGAAAGCGCCTCAGCAACTCGGCAAATTTTTCGCCCTCGGCTTTGCTGATCTGGTTAGCGGAAATATGTTTGTCCAGCAGTTCACGAAACCCTCTCACATAACCCAATCTGGCCATCTCTTTTAACGACTCAATCTGGACACGGGTAAGCTGCGAGCGTGGTTCATGTATTTCCGGCTGCTTTGGCGGCTGACATTCCGTGCGCCACTGGAGATGCAATATTTCACCGATGTTCTCCAGTAGTAAAGGGAAACGCAGCGGTTTAACCAGGTAGCGAACTTCCCCTTCGCCAGTGAAGTGGCGGCATTTACCCTCATCCGCTTCCGCAGAAATCATAATTACCGGCGCTAATTGTCCCTTATTACGTAACTGACGTAGCAGTTCCCACCCCGACATTTCAGGCATTGCAACATCCAGAAGAAGAAGGTCGATATGATTTTGCCGGGCTAAATGTAGCGCGACATGACCATTTTCGGCTGTTAGCAGCGTGAAGCCTATGGGCGTGAGTAAATCCATCATCAGCTGCCGATGGGATTCATCATCGTCAACTACCAGCAGGGTGTGTCGCTTGCCTGGATATCCGGTGATTACCGCAGGCTCGGCGGGTTGGTAGGCATCCCCGCTATAGCTTGGCAGCATCAGGGTGAGTTTAAACGTTGTGCCTTCGCCACGGATGCTTTCCACCTGGAGATCGCCACCCATGATATAAGTCAGAAGCCGGGTAATCGTCAGCCCAAGGCCCGTCCCGATCCGACGACTATCGCCGGATACGCGTTCGAAAGGCTTAAAGATGCGTTCCAGGTTCTCAGGGGCGATGCCGATGCCGGTATCGTGAACCGAGAAAAACGCCACCTCGCTACGATACTGGAAATCGAGGGTTACACTGCCTCTGTCCGTGAATTTAACCGCATTAGAAAGCAGATTGATAAGAATTTGCCGGAGGCGTTTCTCATCCGTCATCACCGCCTCGGGCAGCCAGTGTGGGGCGTTGTAGTGAAATGTCAGTCCTTTATCGCTGGCCTGTTGTTCAAACATGGCGACCAGTTGCTGCACCAAATCGCCAATGCGCACTTCTTCACGATATATTTCTAATTTTCCCGCTTCAATTTTCGAAATATCCAGTAATCCCTCAATTAGATTAGCCAGATGCTCGCCGCTTCTGCGCATAATACCGATACCGCGCTGCCGGGCTGGAGGGATATCATCAGCACGTTCGAGTAATTGCGCATAACCCAGCATCGCATTGAGCGGCGTTCTGAGTTCATGAGTAATCCCGGTGAGATAGCGGCTTTTGGCCTGATTAGCATCGTCGGCATCTTCCTTTGCCTGCTGCAATTGCCGGTCCGTCGCTTCATGGGCAATAATTTCTTTCATCAGACGGTCGCTTTGCAGGCGCAATTCCTCTTGCGCAATCTGGCGACTTTTATTTGTCAGGACAAATAGCCAGGTGGTGACGCCGGTTACGATAAGCAGGATAAAAAAAACTTTCCATAACGCCGCGGCGAGAAGGTCCTGCTCGCTGCCGAATTCATCGCGCATCTGAGCGAAAACCAGCATCAAAAGCAGACCGATGACGGAACTGAATAACAGCAAAATGCTGATAAAACTCCACACTCTGGGATCAATTTTGCGTAATGATTTTTCTTTAATAAATATCCCGATAAGCTTTGAAGCCTGTTCCGTATAGCGCGCATGAGGTTTGCAAGTATCGTTGCACTGGACATCGAGAGAACAACATAGTGAGCAAATACTGCCCTGATAAAAAGGACAATAGCTCATCTCTGGTTTTTCAAAATAATTACCGCAGACACAGCATTCCGTTGCCGTGACCTGCACCGGCGTCCGGGAAAAATAGTAACGTCCGCGAGTCAGCCAGGCGATGAAGGGGGCGGTGATAAACGTCAGACACAACGATAACATTGAGGCAAAAACCTGTAGAGGATGACCAAGCCATCCCATCCAGGCTGAGAGACCGCAGAGCATGGCGAGCGTCATCGAACCGATGCCGACAGGATTGATATCGTAGAGATAGGCCCGGCGAAACTCTATTTCCGCTGGTCGTAATTTAAGCCACTTATTTAAGGTGATATCGGCAACCACGCTGCCAAGCCAGGATGTGGCCGCCACCGCATAAATGCCCAGGATATCCTCAAATACGCGATAAACGCCAAGTTCCATCAATAACAGAGCAATACCGACATTAAAAAACAGCCACACGACGCGCCCTGGATGACGATGGGTCAGGCGCAGGAAAAAATTAGACCATGCGATCGAGCCGGCATATGCATTGGTGACGTTAATTTTGAGCTGGGAGAGCACCACAAAAATACCGGTTAATGCCAGTAGCGTTGATGATGAATGGGTGACATAGCTAAATGCCACCAGATACATATGGGTGGGTTCGCTGGCCAGTTCCGCGCCGAGTCCGTAATTAAACGCCAGCACGGCGAGGAAGGAGCCGAGCAGGATCTTGATGGCGCCGATGACAACCCACCCCGGACCTGCGGCAATTACTGCGCCATACCATCTCCAGCGGGCCGGATGTTGTGGCTTTGGTAAAAAACGAACCTGATCGACCTGCTCTCCCACTTGACTTACCAGTGAGAGCAGTACGGAACAGACGGCGCCGAGCTGAAGGAAATCGAAAGAACCATCGCGGGCTGTAATAAAACCAGGGAAGTCGATCCAGTTTTGCAGCACATGATGTTCACGTATTAAAATGAAAATAAAGGGTAATAGCTGTAGCGCCAGCCAGCAAAACTGGGTGAACTGCTGAAAACGGGAAATAAAAGTGAACCCCCAGGTGACGAGGGGAATAACAACAACGGAACCAATCAGATAACCAAAGTGCAATGGCAGGCCAAACAGCATATTAAGCGCCATCGCCATAATAGCGGCTTCCAGGGCGAAAAATATAAAGGTGAAAGAAGCATAGATTAACGAGGTCACCGTGGAACCAAGGTAGCCAAATCCGGCGCCGCGGGTCAGCAAATCAATATCCAGGCCGTTTTTTGCGGCATTAATGGCAATCGGCATTGATAGCGCAAAGATAATAATGCTAACTAAGATAACCGCCACCACCACATAATTAAATCCATAGGTTAACGTCAGCGCGCCGCCAATGGCTTCAAGCGCCAAAAAGGTAATTGCGCTGAGCGCTGTCATAACAACTCGCTTTGCGCTCCAGCGTCGTGCCGAGACCGGCGTATAGCGGAGCGCAAAATCCTCGAGAGTCTGATTGGTCACCCACTGGTTGTAGCGTCTGCGCGATTTAAACGCCTTTTGCTGAACGGTCATTCACTGCTCCTGAAATGATAAAAATGCTGAACTTAACCACAGGCGCGTCTTAGTATTTTCTTGTTATCGCGCACGTGAGCATGTCTTGATTATGAGAATTAACCAATACGTTAAATGACGTAGCCGCTGCGTTACCTCGCGCATTGTTGGATTGATGGACTCTCTCGCATGATAGCCCCAGTTGAGATGAACCATAACGATTATGAGGGCTACCATGAACATTCGTGATTTACCCCAGCCACATAGCAATATGAAAATACCGAGCCCAGGCCGGTTTCACCAGGCGTGCCTCAAAGCGAAACTTTTGGCGATTGCCGGCCTGATGATGGCAGCTAATACGGCCATCGCCGCCCCGGCGACGTCAGTGGTTAATACCACGGGCCTGGCGGTCACCGACAATAGCGTCAAGGTCGGGATACTGCATTCATCCACAGGCACGATGGCCATCAGTGAAACCGGCTCGATTCAGGCTGAAAAGCTGGCTATTGAGCAGATTAACGCTGCCGGAGGGGTACTGGGGAGAAAAATTGAATATGTACAGGAAGACGGGGCCAGCGACTGGCCGACCTTTGCAGAAAAAGCGCGTAAGTTACTGGTCAGTGATAAGGTCGCCGCTATCTTCGGCGGCTGGACTTCGGCTTCCCGCAAAGCCATGCTGCCGGTACTTGAGCAATATAACGGCATGCTCTATTACCCAACCTTTTACGAAGGGCTTGAGCAATCGCCAAACGTTATTTATACCGGACAGGAAGCTACTCAACAGATAATCTCCGGCATTGATTGGGTAGTTAAAAATAAACATGCAAAAACCTTCTACCTGCTTGGCTCTGATTATATTTGGCCGCGTACTGCAAACAAAATCGCCCGTCACCATATTGAAAAGCTGGGGCTGAAAGTCGTTGGCGAAGATTATTACCCACTCGGTAATACGCAGTTCAATTCGGTTATTAACAAAATAAAACTCAAAAAGCCTGATGTTATCTATGCCATTGTTGTCGGCGGTTCGAATGTGGCCTTCTATAAGCAATTGAAGGCGGCGGGGATCGATATGACGCAGGAGAAACCGCTGCTGCTGACCATCTCCGTCACGGAAGATGAGATCCGCGGTATTGGCGGCGAAAATATCGTCGGCGCCTATGCCTCGATGAAGTATTTCCAGAGTATGGATAATCTGGAAAATAAAAGCTTTGTCGCCGCATTTAAAAAGCGCTGGGGTAATGACATGGTTATCGGCGATGTCACTCAGGCGGCCTATCTTGGCCCATGGTTATGGAAAGCGGCGGTTGAGAAAGCTGGCTCGTTCGACGTGGACAAAATTCGTAAGGCCTCGCCCGGTATTGAGTTCAAAGATGCGCCGGAAGGGTATGTACGCATCCATGATAACCATCATCTGTGGTCCAAAACGGTTATCGGTCGCGCTCGTGCGGATGGGCAGTACGACGTGATTTATCAGACGCCAGAACTTATCGAACCGAACCCATTCCCGAAAGACTAACCGACGCTTCCCCCCATATAGCGTGGGGGGGCTTTGACTTCACCGAGGATACTTCCATGTTCAGCGATTATAACTTCGCCGATTTGGCTTCCATTTTTGTCATGCAGGGGTTTTCGGGGCTCAGCCTGTTCGCCGTGTTTGTTCTGATGTCGCTTGGACTCGCTATTATTTTTGGCCAGATGGGCGTGATTAATATGGCTCATGGCGAGTTCATGATCCTGGGTGCTTATGTCACATGGTTGACCGGTAAGTTTTTCAGCGCTTATCTGCCTTCAATCTTCGGCATCTACTTCTTTGTTGCCATTGCCCTTGCTTTCCTGTGTACCGCCTTGCTGGGTACGCTCGTTGAGAAAATCCTGATACGGCATCTGTATAAACGCCCCCTCGACACGCTGCTGGCGACATGGGGTCTGAGCCTGATTCTACAGCAGTGCTATCGTTCGCTATTTGGTCCCCGCGAAGTCGGCGTTGACTTACCTTCATGGCTAATGGGGTCGTATCAGTTTGCCGACAATATTGATATTCCTGTTAATGGGGTATTTGTTCTGCTGCTGACCGTAGTTATTACCGCTTTTACGGCCTGGCTGATTTATTTCTCCGCCTGGGGAATAAAAGTCCGCGCGGTGGTACTTAACCGCCAGATGGCCAGCGCGGTGGGTATTAATACGGCTCAGGTCGATAGTCGAACCTTCGCACTTGGGTGCGGCATCGCCGGGATCGCCGGAAGCGCCTTTACCATGATCGGCTCAACAGGTCCAACGGCTGGCCAGCAGTATATCGTTGACACCTTCCTGGTGGTGGTGTTTGGCGGCGCGCAAAGTTTGCTCGGCACGCTCGCCTCCGCATTTGCCATTTCACAATCGCAATCCACGCTGGAGTTTTTCCTGAGCGGTTCAATGGCGAAGGTGATTACGCTACTGATCGTGGTCGGCATTCTGCTATTGCGTCCGCAAGGTCTTTTCGCCAACCGGGTCCGCCGCTAGGAGTTTATGATGAAACGCATGCAAAATTATCCGCTACTGGGTATTGCCCTGGTGATAGGCCTTATTTTTATCGTCATGCCGCTAACCCTGGATCTTTTCCGTTTAAACCTGATCGGTAAATACCTGACTTATGCATTTGTTGCCGTCGGGCTGGTACTTTGTTGGGGCTACAGCGGTATTCTGAGCCTGGGGCAGGGCATCTTTTTTGGCCTCGGCGGTTATTGTATGGCCATGTTTCTCAAGCTGGAAGCTTCCTCGCCAGCGGAAACAAAAATGCAAACCACCCCGGGCATCCCGGATTTTATGGACTGGAATCAGCTAACCGCTTTGCCCTCGTTCTGGCAGCCATTCCATTCTTTTAGTCTGACAATTCTGGCTATTTTAATCGTGCCCACTATTTGCGCATGGATTCTCGGCAGCGCAATGTTTAAACGCCGCGTTGGCGGGGTGTACTTCGCTATTATCACCCAGGCTATCTCCGCGATCCTGACGATTCTTATTATCGGACAACAGGGTTACACCGGGGGAATTAACGGCATCACGGATTTACGCACGCTTTTAGGTTGGGATATCCGTACTGATTCTGCACGCTATATCCTCTACTTTATTAATGCTGTTTTACTGATGCTGGTTGTGAGCGCGGGCTATTTTATTGTGAATAGCAAGCTCGGCCGACTGATGGTTGCCATTCGCGATAAGGAAGACCGCGTTCGTTTCTCTGGTTATGATGTCGCGAATATCAAAACGGTGGTTTTCTGCATTAGCGCTCTGTTTTCGGCGATCGGTGGCGCGATGTTCACTCTGCAAGTAGGGTTCATGTCGCCAGGGTTTATTGGCACTGTTGCTTCAATTGAAATGGTCGTTTTCTGTGCCGTGGGCGGGCGAGGTTCTTTGCTGGGGGCAGTATATGGCGCCCTTATCGTCAATGCCGCCAAGAGCAGTATTTCCGAGTCTTTTCCTGAACTCTGGACGATTGCCATGGGCCTGCTCTTTATTGCCGTCGTGCTGATTTTCCCGAAAGGACTGGCAGGGCTTTATCAGCAATATATTCACCCGATCGTGATGTCGCTGCTGCGCAAAAAGAGTATGACCAAACCCAGAGTAAACACCGGAGTGCTGAAATGAAAAATCCGATAAAAGAAATAATTTTAGCGGTAGAGGGATTAACCGTTTCATTTAATGGCTTCAAAGCCGTCGATGATTTTTCAATGTACATCGATGAGGGGCAGATTTACGTTATTATTGGCCCAAATGGCGCGGGTAAGACAACAGTGCTTGATCTCATTTGCGGGAAAACAAAGCTAACCAGCGGCAGCATCAAATTTCGCAATAAGGAACTGAGTAAACTTCGGGAAAATAAAATTGTTCATGAAGGGGTTGGGCGTAAATTCCAGAATCCATCAATCTATGAGAACTTAACGGTATTTGAAAATCTCGAGTTATCTTATCCCAAAGCCAGAACCGCGTTGGGCGCCATGTTCTTTCGTCGCACGCCAGAAATAATCGCTGCGGTCGAACAGGTTGCTGGCGAAATTTTCCTTGCCGATTACCTACATACGCAGGCTGACCTTCTCAGCCATGGGCAAAAGCAGTGGTTAGAAATAGGGATGCTACTAATACAAGATCCTAAGCTCATGATGCTGGACGAACCCGTGGCAGGCATGTCTGTCGCCGAACGCCAAAAAACCGCGCAGCTCCTGCGCAAAATTGCCGGGGGACGTTCTGTACTGGTGATTGAACACGACATGCAGTTCGTCGAAGACATTGCCGATCATGTCACCGTCATGCACCAGGGAAAAGTATTGTCGGAAGGTAGCATCAATAAAGTCAAAAACGACCCTCGGGTTATTGACGTTTATCTTGGTCATTAAGGAGACACGGATGCTGAAAATTTCTGATTATGCTGTCGCATATGGTCAGAGCCAGGTCATCAGTGGACTGAATCTGACGTTAGCAGAGGGTGAAATCGTCGCTCTGGTAGGGCGCAATGGTATGGGTAAAACCACGCTGATGAAATCACTGATTGGTATGATACCGTCCTGTGCCGGTGAGTTAGAGTTTGCCGGTACAAATATTACCGGCTTGCTTAGTTACCAGCGTGTTCAGCATGGCATTGGCTTTGTCCCGCAGGGGCGAATGGTATTTTCAACCATGACGGTTGAAGAAAATATAAAAACGGGGATTCGCCAATCCCGTTCGTTACAGGTTCCTGAATACCTGTATGACTATTTCCCTGTGCTGAAAGAAATGCGCAAACGGATGGCGGGAAATCTTTCCGGTGGTCAGCAGCAGCAGCTCGTTATGGCCAGAGCTCTCGCCGGTAAACCCAAATTACTTTTGCTGGATGAACCAACGGAGGGAATTCAACCGTCAATTATTAAAGAAATGGCAAAAATATTACGTAAGATTCGTGATGCAGAAGGGTTGACCATATTAGTTTCCGAGCAGGTTTTAAGCTTTGTACTCGATGTGTCAGATAAAATTGTTGTTATTGAGAAAGGCAATATTGTTCATCAACAGGCGCGTTCTGGTGCTGATGAAGAACAAATTGCGTCATATCTGTCGGTTTAAATTTATATCACCAACTTAACTACGAGAGGTCTGCTATGGGTAGCACCGGAAGTGTAAGCTCCTGGGATGAAGCGTTATTAATTGCCGCCATCCAATACCCCGTTCCCGTTATTAAAGGACCGGAGGATATCCAGATACAGGTCGATAAGATTTGTAAGGCCGTTGACTCCACCAAAGCCGGATATCCGGGACTTGATGTTATCGTCTTCCCGGAATATTCAACCCAGGGACTGAATACTAAAATCTGGACCTATGACGAGATGTTACTCACTCTCGATAGCCCGGAGATTGGTCAGTTCAAAGAGGCCTGTATCCGCAACGGCATCTGGGGGGTATTTTCCTTAATGGAGCGCAATGAAGACCCGTCTCTTCCACCGTACAACACCGCTATTATCATTAACGATCGGGGCGATATCGCTCTGCATTACCGCAAGCTGCAACCATGGGTTCCGATTGAGCCCTGGATGCCGGGAAATATGGGAATGCCGGTATGCGATGGGCCTAAAGGTTCTAAACTCGCCGTCTGCATATGCCATGACGGCATGTTCCCGGAACTGGCGCGTGAGGCTGCTTATAAAGGCTGCAATGTCTATATCCGTATTTCGGGCTATTCCACGCAGGTGAACGATCAGTGGATCTGGACCAACCGGACGAATGCCTGGCAAAACCTGATGTATACCGTTTCGGTGAATCTGGCCGGTTATGACGATGTCTTTTATTACTTCGGCGAGGGTACGGTCTGCAATTATGACGGTAACGTCATTCAGCAGGGGCACCGCAACCCATGGGAAATTGTTACCGCAGAGCTGTTCCCGCGCCTGGTGGATAAAGCGCGTGAAAACTGGGCGTTGGAAAACAATATTTTCAACCTTGGCTGCCGGGGCTATGTCGGCAAACCGGGAGGCGAACGCGAGAATTACCTGACCTGGGTGCGCGATCTTGCCAATGGCGAATACAAACTTCCGTGGGATGAAAATGTCAAAATTCGCGATGGCTGGAAGTATTATCCTGATGGGGTGCAATTAGGCCCGCTACCTAAATAAATTGAGTGTGCCAGGCGCTAAGTCAATCACTTTAAAGACTGAAGTCTGGCGCAGTAGCCCCTGAAAGTTGAATATCCAATTCCAATGAGTAGGGGGCTGAGCCATCCGGTAAGGGCTGAATTTGCCTGCGGGATTGGCTCAGCCCGCCAGACCCGTTTGGTGTTGCGCCGGACAATGTCCGGCGGCAAAGAAGGTAATGACTCCAACTTACTGATAGTGTTTTATGTTCAGATAATGCCCGATGACTTTGTCATGCAGCTCCACCGATTTTGAGAACGACAGTGACTTCCTGCCCAGCCTTGCCAGATGCTGCCTCAGATTCAGGTTATGCCGCTCAATGCGCTGCGTATATCGCTTGCTGATAACGTGCAGTTCTCCCTTCAGGCGTGATTCATAAAGCGGCCAGCCATCCGTCATCCATACCACGACCTCAAAGGCCGACAGCAGGCCCAGAAGACGCTCCAGCGTGGACAACGTGCGTTCACCGAATACGTGCGCCACAACCGTCCTCCGTATCCTGTCATACGCGTAAAACAACCAGCGCTGGCGTGATTTAGCACCGACGTAACCCCACTGTTCGTCCATTTCCGCGCAAACAATGACGTCACTGCCCGGTTGTATGCGTGAGGTTACCGACTGCGGTCTGAGTTTTTTAAGTGACGTAAAATCGTGTTGAGGCCAACGCCCATAATGCGGGCGGTTGCCCGGCATCCAACGCCATTCATGGCCATATCAATGATTTTCTGGTGCGTACCGGGCTGAGAGGCGGTGTAAGTGAACTGTAGTTGCCATGTTTTACGGCAGTGAGAGCAGAGATAGCGCTGATGTCCGGCAGTGCTTTTGCCGTTACGCACCACGCCTTCAGTAGCGGAGCAGGAAGGACATCTGATGGAAATGGAAGCCACCCGCACAGCGCGCTGGGATATCACTCCCCGAGGGAATACCGGCAGCGGACATCGTTAACTTAAGATACAAAAGCTGTTCGGAGATGGAGGGTCAAGATCAGGGTGACCTGCGCCATGATGTTATCCGAGCCCTGTTTCCTAATCACTACACCGGTATTTGATTACCCAGGTCAACTTCAGGCTGTTACAGGGACGGCAACCGTGTCAGCACATCCTTGAGATAGGCATACGGATCGTGCCCATTATTACGGGCCGACTGGATCAAACTCATGATCGCAGCAGCGCGCTTGAGTATGCGAACCCACGCCGAGCATTTGAGAAGGCAACGGGATGAACGCTGGCTGGATAGCCGTGGTTTTCTGGGTAGGCAGCCGAATCCATTTGTGGTCGAGGTTGGCATTGAGGCTGTAGCCCAAGGCGATGTTTGCGATGGAGGCACCGGGTTCAGAACACTCCTGAATGACCTGAGCCTTGAAAGATTTGCTGTAGGTACGGCGCTGAGGGCGCATGGAAAATCCGCTTGATGGGCCATGGCCTTCGGCGGCGGTGTCGGGAAGGTGTGTTGGCCGGACGGATACTGTTGAACTACGTTGTCTGGGGCAACGGAAGTGTTTCGGCCCGACTCTGGAACGCGATCCGCAGCGACGACTGGGCAATTCCGCACGTTAGCCTGAGCAGCCTCGGGGAAATCGTCGTCTGGGCGCGCCCAGACGAGTTTCCGCCAAGGAACATGCAGACGAGCAAGGGGCTGCGGGCACTCGGCTACAACGTGAGGATCGGTGTTTGATCGAGGCGCCTGTGGTACACGCAGGCTGACGAGCCAGGCGCTGTCCATTGCCTGATCAGACCGCCCCGCTGCGCCTTGCCTGAGCAGTTGACCTGCATCAATGGGGCGGGAGAACGCTGTACATTGACTCTTGAAGGCTGTCATGGTAAGCGTAATATCTTACAAAGTATTACAAGGATTTCCTTGGCCGGAACCGCAAAGCGACGCGATTGGAGAGGGTGAGATGAAAGCGCACCTACAGGGATGAAAGCGCACCTACAGGTGATTTTCACGCTCGATGAATTGGCTGCGTACTTGAAAGTCGGCAAGCGGACGCTTTATCGGCTCGCCGCGCACGGGGAAATTCCGGCTTTCAAGGTGGGCGGGACGTGGCGGTTTCCTCAAAGTGAAATCGATCAGTGGATCAATGATCAGACCCGAGCCGCAGCAAAGAAGGAGGTGATGCGCAAGCGTGAACAGCAGAAGTCATCCGAGCAGCCCGTGTCGCCTGGGCGCACTGCCCGTCACAGCAGGCAAAGGGCTTGAGTAACTCGTTTTCCAATTTTTCTGGAGGTATGACATGGACATCGATTTCAAGAAGTTGGCTCCCTGGAACTGGTTCAAGAACGAGCAGCAAGAGCAGCAGACCGTCTCTTCCCTGCCGGTGCAGCGCAATGACCTGCCAGCGGCGAGCGGGCCAGTCAGCCCGATCCTGCAACTGCATCGGGAAATCGACCGGCTGTTCGATGACGCATTCCGGGGCTTCGGTTTTCCGGCGTTGAACATGCCGCAGTGTCCATCCGATTGGTCGGGCATGCTGAAGCCGGCCCTGGACATCCAGGAAACCGACAAGCAGTACAAGATTGCCCTGGAAGTGCCCGGTGTCGAGGAGAAGGACATCCAGATCACTCTCGACAACGACGTGCTGATGGTGCGTGGCGAGAAGCGCCAGGAACAGGAGAAGAAGGAAGGTGGCTTCCACCGTGTGGAGCGCTCCTACGGCAGCTTTCAGCGTGCCTTGAACCTGCCTGACGACGCCAACCAGGATTCGATCAAAGCATCGTTCAAGAACGGGGTGCTCACGGTCACGATCGACAAGCGCGAGGTCAGCGCGCCGAAGCAGGGACGCTCGATCCCGATCAACGGCTGACGTCGCCGGCTCGTTCGTCACAAGAAAAACCCGGCACGAGACGAGGCGTCGCGGTTCGCGATGCCTCGTCGCCTCAACCTTGTCAACCTTGTCAACCTTGTCAACCTTCTCAGGAGCATCAGCATGGCCAGAAAACAATGCCAGGTCTGCGGCCAACCCGCCACCGTGCGGGTGGAAGCCAATCTCAACGGTCGTCACAGCACCATGCTGTTGTGCGACGACCATTACCGGCAATTAGTGCGCCAGCAAAAGCGCACCGTTTCGCCGCTGGAAGCCTTGTTCGGCTCGCGCAGCGGCCTGTTCGAGGACTTCCTCGGCAGTGACTTCTTCCGCATCGGCGACGACGCGACGCCAGTTGCCGCCGATACCGATGACGTGGTCGATGCCTCGTTTGGCGAGCCCGCCGCCGCAGGTTCGGGTGCGCCGCGCCGTCGCGGCAGTGGGCTGGCCAGCCGCATCAGCGAACAGTCGGAAGCCTTGCTGCAGGAGGCCGCCAAACACGCTGCCGAATTTGGCCGCTCCGAGGTGGATACCGAACATCTGCTGCTGGCGCTGGCCGACAGCGACGTGGTCAAGACCATCCTGGGTCAGTTCAAGATCAAGGTCGATGACCTCAAGCGGCAGATCGAGTCTGAGGCCAAGCGCGGGGACAAGCCCTTCGAGGGCGAGATCGGCGTGTCGCCGCGCGTGAAGGATGCGCTTAGCCGCGCCTTCGTGGCCTCCAATGAACTCGGCCATTCTTATGTCGGTCCAGAGCATTTCCTGATCGGTCTGGCTGAGGAAGGCGAAGGGCTGGCCGCCAACCTGCTGCGCCGCTACGGCCTGACGCCGCAGGCGCTGCGCCAACAGGTCAGCAAGGTGGTCGGCAAGGGCGCCGAGGATGGCCGCGCTGAGACGCCGACCAACACGCCAGAACTCGACAAGTACTCGCGCGACCTGACCAAGATGGCGCGCGACGGCAAGCTCGACCCGGTGATCGGCCGCGCGCAGGAGATCGAAACCACCATCGAGGTGCTGGCCCGGCGCAAGAAGAACAACCCGGTGCTGATCGGCGAGCCGGGTGTGGGCAAGACCGCCATCGTCGAAGGGCTGGCGCAGCGCATGGTGGCGGGTGAAGTGCCCGAGACCTTGCGCGACAAGCGCCTGGTGGAACTCAACATCAACGCCATGGTGGCCGGCGCCAAATATCGCGGCGAGTTCGAGGAGCGCGTGCAGAAGGTGCTGAAGGAGGTGACCGAGCACCAGGGCGAGCTGATTTTGTTCATCGACGAGGTGCACACCATCGTCGGTGCCGGCCAGGGCGGTGGCGAAGGCGGGCTGGACGTGGCCAACGTGTTCAAACCGATGATGGCGCGCGGTGAACTCAACCTGATCGGCGCCACGACGCTGAACGAGTACCAGAAATACATCGAGAAGGATGCCGCACTGGAGCGGCGCTTCCAGCCGGTGACGGTACCCGAGCCGACGGTGGCCCAGGCCATCATGATTCTGCGCGGCCTGCGCGACACCTTCGAGGCGCACCACAAGGTCAGCATCTCCGAGGACGCGATCATCGCGGCGGCCGAGTTGTCCGACCGCTACATCACGGCGCGCTTCCTGCCGGACAAGGCAATCGACTTGCTCGACCAGGCGGCCGCGCGCGTGAAGCTGTCGGCCACGGCCCGGCCGGTGGCCGTGCAGGAGCTGGAGTCCGAACTGCACCAGCTGCGGCGTGAACAGGATTACGTGGCCGCGCGCAAGCAGTACGACCAGGCCGCCGAGCTCGGGAAGCGCATCGAAGCCAAGGAGGCCGAGCTCAAGAAGCTCGTCGAGGACTGGGAGCGGGAGCGGGCCTCCGGCAGTGCCGAGGTCAAGGCGGAACACGTGGCGCAGATCGTCTCGCGCCTGACCGGCATCCCGGTCAACGAGTTGACGGTGGAAGAGCGCGAAAAGCTGCTGCACTTGGAACAACGGCTGCACGAGCGCCTGGTGGGACAAGACGAGGCGGTCCGTGCCGTGGCCGATGCCGTGCGGCTGTCCCGCGCCGGCCTGCGTGAAGGCAGCAAACCGGTGGCTACCTTCCTGTTTCTGGGCCCGACCGGGGTGGGCAAGACCGAGCTCGCCAAGGCATTGGCCGAATCGATCTACGGCGATGAGCACGCCCTGTTGCGCATCGACATGTCGGAATATGGCGAACGCCATACCGTGGCGCGATTGGTGGGCGCGCCTCCGGGCTATGTCGGTTACGACGAAGGCGGTCAGCTCACCGAGAAGGTGCGGCGCAAGCCCTACAGCGTGCTGCTGCTCGACGAGATCGAGAAGGCACACCCTGACGTATACAACATCCTGCTGCAAGTGTTCGACGACGGTCGCCTCACCGACGGCAAGGGCCGGGTGGTGGATTTCACCAACACCATCATCATCGCCACGTCCAACCTGGGTTCGGACATCATCCAGCGACGGCTGAAGGCGCGCGGGGCGGCCGGCGAGGAGTACGAAAAGACCAAGGCCGGAGTCATGGACGTGCTGCGCGGCCATTTCCGGCCCGAGTTCCTCAACCGCATCGACGAGATCATCGTCTTCCATGCGCTGGGCAAGGAGGAGATCCGCCACATCGTCGGCCTGCAGCTCGATCGCGTGGCGCGCAGCGCCGCCAGCCAGGGCGTGACGCTCACTTTCGATCAGACGCTGATCGACCATTTCGCGGAAGAAGGCTACAAGCCCGAGTTCGGTGCGCGTGAACTCAAGCGCCTGATCCGCAGCGAGCTGGAAACTGCGCTGGCGCGCGAGATGCTCGGCGGCGGCATCGGCAAGGGCGATCACGCCAGCGCACGCTGGGACGACAAGGCCGAACGCGTGGTGTTCGAACGCAAAGAGCCACCGCAGACCCCGGCCGAGCCGGAGCAGCCGGATGCCGCGAAGGCGAGCGACGCATCTTGATGGCGGGCGAGGCTGCCGTGTCCGACCCCATCGGCCTGGCACTGGCATGGGCAGCCTCCCTGGCCTCGATCGCGGTGGCGGTCGTGGCCGCAGGTCACGCGGGCGTCTACAAGCGTGATGAGCAGTCGGCCACGCCGTGGGGACTGCTCATCAGCGGCGGCACTGCCCTCCCGCTCGCTGGCCATCCGTTCGCGTGACGGCGCGGCCCATCTGTTCACCTGATCCTCTGGCAACTCGACTTTCGAGGAACAAGGCCCATGGCTGGGTGACGCGGGCAGGCAACTGATAGTCGGTACTCTGTTCGACATCTCTTCTCGCAAGGAAATAGAGCAGCAGTTGCTGCGTATGGTGATCACCGACCCCTTTGCTTCACGGTTGAGGGAACATGTTCGCGCAACCGACATGGCTGCCCGGATTGGGGGGAGGAATTCGCTGTGTTGTTGGAAGCGGCATCGATAGAAGGCGCCCAAGTATGGGCGGAGCGATTTCGTCAGGACACTGCGGCGACAGCGGTGGTGTGTGGAGAGGTGTCGATCAGCTATAGCGCCAGCATGGGGGGGGCTCTCCTTGACCCCCGTTTGCACTCTGTCGAGCAGGTGATGCTGCAGGCGGACAGCGCGCTCTACCAGGCAAAAAAGACAAGGGTGCAACCAAGTTGTGGGCGCACAAGTATTTCAGAATTGAGAGGAGTGGCGATGAAGGAAAAGCAAGCAGACCCGATCAAAACATTTCGCGCCCAATGGGCAGTGATGACGTTCTACGAGCGCTTTGAACAGGTGATCGCGCTCGCGCTGTCCGCAATCATTGCCGTTATCATCGTGGTCTCGCTGCTGCAGCTGATCTCGATCGTCTTCAGCCTGCTGATCATTGATGCATTCAATCCGCTCGATCACAAGGTCTTCCAGACCGTGTTCGGCATGATCATGACGCTGCTCATTGCCATGGAGTTCAAGCATTCCATCGTGAGGGTGGCCTTGCGGCGCGACAGCATCATCCAGGTCAAGACGGTGATCCTGATCGGGCTGATCGCCCTGGCGCGTAAATTCGTGATCCTCGACCCGGAGACCGGCCCCGCCAAGGTCGCGGCGCTTGCAGGCGCGACACTGGCCCTCGGGGCGACTTACTGGCTGCTGCGCGAGCGCGATGACCGGACAGCCGGGGAAAGCTCAGATGATCAGTCGTGATCTGCGCCACGCGCAGAATGTCGGCGCGCGGCATCGCTGGCACAATCGCCTGCAAACCGTGCTGTTGGTGCTGACCCTGCTCGGAATTGCCGCCGTCGCTGGCAGCCTGCTGTTGGGTGACGGCGGGCTTTGGCTGGCGCTTGCGGCTGCGGGGTTCACCCTGCTGCTTGAACCGGCGGCCGCCTCCGGGCTGACCTTGCGGCTGTATGGCGCACGCCCCCTGCACCCGGATGAAGCGCCCGATCTTTGGGCTGTGTTGCGCGAACTGGCGGCGCGGGCCGGGCTGCCTACCGTGCCGGTACCGCACTACGTGCCCAGCGGGGTCGTCAACGCCTTCGCCACCGGTTCGAAGCATCACGCGGCCATCGCGCTGACCGACGGCCTGCTGCGTAGCCTCACGCCCCGCGAGTTGACCGGCGTGCTCGGCCACGAAATCGCGCATATTGCGAACGAGGATTTGCGTGTCATGGGCTTGGCCGATTCCATCAGCCGGCTCACCCATCTTCTGGCCTTGTTGGGGCAGCTTGCGATCGTGCTCAGTTTGCCAACGCTATTGCTTGGAGTCACGGAAGTCAATTGGCCCGCGTTGCTTCTACTTGCGGTCGCGCCACAGCTGGCCTTGCTGGCTCAGTTGGGCTTGTCCAGGGTGCGCGAATTCGACGCCGACCGGCTCGCTGCCGAATTGACCGGCGACCCGCACGGGCTGGCCTCAGCGCTCGCCAAGATCGAGCGGGTGAGCCGCTCCTGGCGCGCCTGGCTGCTGCCCGGATGGGGCAATCCGGAACCCTCCTGGTTGCGCACGCATCCAGCGACGGCTGAACGCATTGAGCGCTTGCTAGAACTAGCTCCGCCGCCCGCGATGCCGCCGTTTCCATCGGCCCGTTTCGACCCCGAAGTGACCGTATCACCACGTCCGCCACGCTGGCGCACTGGCGGCCTTTGGCGCTGATTTCAACATGGAGAATGACGTGACCTACCCGACCCCTACAGCCGCCCGGAGCCGGATCGATTCATCCGGCGCTGGCTCGTCATCACTGGCTGCATCGCCGCACTCATGCTGCTGTGGCAGTTCCTGCCCGCCATCGAAGCCTGGTTCAGTCCCCACGAAACAAATGCTTCAGCCCGGAAGAGAGGTCTCAGGCCGTCCGGGAGCTCTGTAACCGACGTGGAACCGCGCGTAAAGTTGCACAAAGCATAGGCGTCAGCGTCCCGGTCCTGTACAAATGGAAGAAAGACCTTATCAGTGACGAGGCTTATCAATCCATGCGCAAACGAAAGTCAGCCCCTCAGGATAAAAATCAGGATGCTTTACTCGGTGAAATCCAGCGTCTCAGGAAGCAGGTTCATCAGCTGCAGCTCGAACGTGACATACTGACAAAGGCGAATGAACTGATAAAAAAAGATCTGGGCGTCAGCTTTCTGAAACTGAAAAACAGGGAGAAAACCCTGATAGTTGATGCCCTTAAGAAAAAGTACCCCGTTGCTGAGTTGCTAAGCGTTCTGCAACTTGCCCGCAGCTGTTATTTTTACCAAAACGTCTGTACGATAAGTATGCGGAAATACGCGTGATCATGGCCGATATCTTTGAGGAGAATTACCGCTGTTACGACTATCGGCGCCTTCACGCGATGCTTCGCGGTAACAACAGGGTTATTTCTGAAAAGGTTGTCCGCAGACTGATGGCAGAAGAGCAGCTCGTTGTTAAGCGCACCAGGCGACGACGATACAACTCTTACTGTGGCGAAATCGGCCCGGCACCGGAAAATTTACTCGCCCGGGATTTTAGTTCCTGCAGGCCAAATGAGAAGTGGCTGACCGATATTACGGAGTTCCAGCTTCCGGCTGGAAAAGTCTATCTGTCGCCGGTTATCGACTGCTTTGATGGCCTGGTTGTAAGCTGGTCGATAGGAACACGCCCGGACGCGACGCTGGTGAATACGATGCTCGATGACGCACTCGATACGCTCAACGAACATGATAAACCAGTGATACACAGCGATCGTGGTGGCCATTACCGGTGGCCGGGCTGGCTCGAGCGTATCAACACCTCCGGACTTATAAGGTCCATGTCGCGCAAAGGATGCTCGTCGGATAATGCTGCGTGTGAAGGCTTCTTCGGGCGTATCAAAAACGAAATGTTCTATGGCAGAGACTGGGCGGGTATCACGCTGGAAAAATTTATCTGCTTCCTGGACAGGTACATACGCTGGTATAACGAGAAACGTATCAAGCTATCATTAGGTGCAATGAGTCCTGTGAAGTACCGGCAGCATCTTGGGATCACAACATAACAGTCCAGGAAAACATCCGCAGCCCCCTAATAGACATTAGCATTGAGCCCCTACAATACAGGTGCGCATAACAAAGATTATGTTAAATATTAAAATAAATAACATAAAAATCAATATGTTAAGACGGTAACCAGCTACTTTCCCATTCCAGCAACCAGTCATGGAAGCTTTAGAAACAGAGTCCTCTCATGAGTTTGTGATGCCTTAAATCCATGGTGAGCATAGAAACCTTTGGCTTCTTCAGTAAGCGCATGAACCATTATCGCACGAACCCCAATGTTCTCAGCTACGCGATAACACCGTAGAACTGCATCGTGGAGTAAATCGGCGCCAACCCCTTTTCCGTGCAATGAGACATCTACCGCCAGGCGAGCGAGTATAATCACCGGTATAGGATCTGGCATGTTACGCCGAAGACTACCTGTCGCTTCCGTATGGTTAACGCTACCGGTGGCCAAAGAGTAAAAACCAGCTACTTGCTTCGTACCCGTCTTGCAAACAACGAACGTTCGGGCAGCGCCAAGAGCTTGATTTTTTAAACCTCTCTGTTTTAGCCATTCATCGAGGACTGTCTCTCCACTGACGAACTCAGCCAGCTGATGAGAGCTGGATAACGGCTCGGGCGTGGTTATACGTCCCACTGAGGTTTCCTTGCCAGTAGTTTATTAATGGCGGGCTCATCCTCGACTGGTGCATCGAGCATATCGATGAACTCTGCATACTGTTCGTCGTTAAAATTGAAAACACGGCGATCAAGGATCACATTCTCCGCAGCCTTGCAGGCCATCTCCAGGATAAAGTCGGTTCGCGATTTATGAAGGATCTCTGCAGCAGCATCGATGAGTGCTCTCTGAGACTCTTTAGCTCTTAGGTTGAGTTGAACATCTGATTTCATACACACCTCTCTTGTATAGCAATTGATATACAAGAATAACACAACACGAACGTATAGCAAATGCTATACACTTCAAAGTACCGATAATGCGTTTTATGTTAAATATCATACATTTAATGAAAAATGATGGCTGATCTTCTGCAATAGTCAGCTCATTATCGCTGCAGGCGTGGCTTCATTCTGGATAGATGGAGTCTTTTCTGGCATTAATGCCCTGAAGACGAACACGGTCGTTATCAGGCAAATGGATACCCATCATGCGAAGAATAAAGCCGCGCCACCCCCGGTTAACCTGACCGTTATAGTCATACAGGTCTGCATTTTCTTTTTTAAGCTTTGACCATTCATGCATGAGTGTTAGTGCATCGAGCTCGGTGATGTGCTTCACTTCATCGCCGATACGTACTGTGTTAATGCCTCTTCCCGTCATGATGATCCCCTCCGGCAATATCAGTTTCAGATTAACGCTGTTATGATGATGATTTAACTACACACTAAAGGCAATCTAACGTTTAATCATACCTCTGATAATAAAGAACATCATGGTTAATGAAAACACAATCAGAAGCCAGCCAAAGGGTTTGGCATCAAAAACAGTAGTGATGCAATCATTAGTACAGGTAACCAACTTCGGGGTGACAATAGAAATTCCCCACCCAAAAATAACTACCATAGTGCCTGCTACTGCGGCTAAGAAAAAAGTGGTGAAGAATGCGCATCCGACTACAAGTAACAATCCAATCAGTTCAAATATCATATTCATGATTGCGCTCCAGGTGAGATAACTGCGAACAGACTGATGCTGGCTGTTTTATTTAACATATTTCCAGACGCCTGCAGGAATTTTATCATAAAACTTCCCCATTGCCATTTCCGCCAGCCGGTGATCCACTGCGGCATTAAAGTGCTCAAGTTCGTCATCCGTCAGGGAATATTTATTTTTTTCTATTATCCTTTCCAGAGTTTCCTTAGATGTACAGCGGCGTAGTCTTAAAATCCATTCCTGTTTCGTCATTGGTTTTTTATATCCTGAGGTGTCCCGGTAATTTCATTTTGGAAGAAGATTTCCTTTCAGCCGGTTATGAGTGAACCATTTTGCATATATGATGTAACCTACAAAAGTTAAGAGTGCGGACAGACTATATATCCCTAGAACAGGTACCACGTGATGAAAACGTATCATCTGACCGGATTCATCTGCCAGACTCATTAATACATTGCTGTATATTTCAGTCTGAAAAAACTCGTAGTAAGGTACCATCACTACATGAAGAAAAAATAAATTAAGCAGATACGTCAGAGAAAACGCGTGTTCCTGCCCGTTATAGGGCGCATACTGCGCAAAGGCGAAAATCCAGCCTGTGAAAAGCAGAAAACACATCGTGAAATACACCACCACCCATATCGCTGTTTTCATCACTGCCCCTCAGTTATATAATTTTTCTGTAACGCAAATTTCTTCAGGCGTTATGGCCCGTGCCGTTCTGCTTCAGATAATCACTGATGCTCAGGCCGGACAAGCGAATTTTATCCGAAATCTCCCTGAACTGCTCCTCCCAGCCGTCCTGCAGCTCCCTGATTGCCGCGATCTGGAAAGCAACACTGAAAGGCGTTCTGCCCAGTTTCTCGGAAAGCCAGAAAAGATGCGTACCGATCTCTTCATCCGGGACCGGTTCAAGCGCATCACTCAGTAAGGTTTTTTCGTCTTCCTGCCAGGGATGACCGGCTCGCGGAAAACGCGGATCAGGCTGGCGGTCTTTTTTCTCCCTTTTTTCCCGTCTGGCAACGGTCGGCGCTTCGCCTTTTTTCATGCTGACGCGTGCTTTCATGGCGCCGATGGCCGCCACGGCCCGCACCAGGGTTTCACGCTCCTGGCGCGTGAGCAGGCTGTCCTCACAAATCAGGGTGTTCAGGTTATCGATCAGCGTATTCAGTCCGGGTTCAGTGACTTTCATTTTATGCTCCTGTTCCTTGTGTGGTGGCGATCAGTCCCGGCTCTCATTCACCTGAACGATGACCGGCAGGCCTGCATCAAAACAGGCCTGATACCAGCTGGCCACCTGCAGGGGATCGCCCTCTTTTATCCGGCGTATGCCGCCGGCATCCGTCAGCTGCAGGCAGGTGGTACCGTCCAGACGGATCACGTAGGCCGCTTCCCTGATGGTGTAATGGCCGTCACCCAGCTGCAGCTCCACCGCGTCACCGGCAGCCGTCTGGCGTAACGGCAGACGCCGGACGTCGGTCAGTCGTTGTCGTGCCGTTTCAGCCTCGCGTTCTGCCTGGAAGAGCGGTTCTGCAATGCCGCGACCGGCCTCCGTCAGCTCGACGGCCAGCTGCAGGTTCGGCGCGCGCAGGGTGCGCAGCCAGCCCGCGGCTTCCATGCGCCGGCAGGAGGCGCGCAGGTTCGGTCCGTACACCGGGGCGTCCCCGCCCTGCTCCAGCACCCGCTCGATATCCCGCGTCGCCACCGGCCCCGGACGTTTCGCATCGAGGGCGGCCAGCACAATCAGTACCCGTCGCTGCAGCGGCGACGGCCTGCGGGAGGTTGTTACTGCTGCCATGAACGTTGTTCTGCTGTGGGAGCGCGCAGGAGCATTCCGGTGAGGCGCAGATGGTCCCTGTCGGCGACGTCTTCCGGGGCACGGCCCGCCATCGCCAGGTGGTACCAGAGTTCGATCGCGCTGCGTGCCCGGGCAATCTCCGCATCGGCATCATTGCAGTCCGCACGGTTTGCCCGTTCAAGACACGCGTTAATAAAATCTTCCGTGTCGCCAAGCATGGTTTCATAACTCAGGTGAAAGAATACTTTCTCATCCATCCTGCACGCTCCGTCTGATTATGTGATTAAAGAAGATAAATCATATCATATATGATTTGTTATTCATCATTTAAACATCATATCAGATATTATTATGCGGTTAATGATAAATATCATATCAAGTATGATTTTGTGAGTGTGACTTAATTATCATATCACTTACCGGTTTCCCGCCGCGCAGATCCGATTTCTGGCTAAGTCGGATCTCTGTAACACACATGTATTTTCCCCGGAAAGTAATGGACGTATACCAGCGTGACAGCGTCATCTGACACTTTCACACATTCGATTTTCCGAATATATGGTTGTTTTTTTTGTCTTCGGGCGTATGCTTTACGCAACCGAACAGGAGGAATAATGCCCCTTACAGCCCTTAAGCTTTTCAAAAACCTGTCCGATGAAACCCGTCTGGGTATTGTCCTGCTGCTCAGGGAGCTGGGAGAACTGTGCGTCTGCGATTTCTGCACGGCGCTGGATGAGTCCCAGCCCAAGATCTCCCGTCATCTGGCAATGCTCCGGGAAAGCGGTCTATTGCTGGATCGCAAGCAGGGGAAATGGGTTCATTATCGCTTATCCCCGCATATTCCTTCCTGGGCTGCTCAGGTGATTGAGCAGGCCTGGTTAAGCCAACAGGACGACGTACAGGCCATCGCCCGTAAGCTGGCATCGGCAAACTGCTCTGGTAGCGGTAAGGCTGTTTGCATCTAAAAAATTTGCCTGAACATATGTGTTTTTTCGAATGTATGAGGTATTCAGAATGAAGACGTTAACGGTGTTTGACCCGGCAATGTGCTGCAGTACCGGTGTATGTGGTTCAGATGTCGATCAGGTTCTGGTTGATTTTTCTGCTGATATGCAGTGGCTGAAAGGACGTGGCGTACAGGTTGAACGTTACAACCTGGCGCAGCAGCCCATGAGCTTTGTTCACAATGAGAAAGCGAAAGCCTTCCTCGATGCATCCGGCGCAGAAGGGCTTCCGCTGCTGTTGCTGGACGGCGAAACGGTGATGGCTGGGCGATACCCAAAACGCGCTGAGCTGGCTCGCTGGTTCGGTATTCCGCTGGAGAAGGTAGGGTTAGCTCCCACCAGTTGCTGTGGTGGTAATACTTCCTGTTGCTGAATATGTCAGGAGGACATATGAAATTATTACAGAATATCCCGCCTTACCTGTTTTTTACGGGCAAGGGTGGTGTAGGAAAAACTTCCATTTCCTGCGCGACGGCTATCCACCTTGCCGAACAGGGTAAGCGGGTTTTGCTGGTCAGTACCGACCCGGCCTCCAATGTCGGTCAGGTATTCGATCTGGCTATCGGTAACACGATTCGCCCTGTGACAGCAGTTCCTGGGCTTTCTGCTCTGGAGATTGACCCGCAGGAAGCCGCCCGGCAATATCGGGCCAGAATCGTTGATCCTATCAAAGGTCTTCTGCCTGATGACGTTGTTAACAGTATCAGCGAGCAGCTTTCAGGAGCCTGCACCACTGAGATTGCGGCGTTTGATGAGTTCACCGGCTTATTGACAGACGCTTCCCTGCTGACCCGTTTCGATCACATCATTTTTGATACCGCGCCGACGGGCCACACGATTCGCCTTCTCCAGCTTCCTGGTGCCTGGAGTAGCTTTATTGAAAGCAATCCAGATGGTGCCTCCTGTCTTGGCCCGATGGCCGGGCTGGAAAAGCAGCGTGAGCAGTATGCTCATGCGGTAGAGGCGTTATCCGACCCTGAACGTACCCGCTTGGTTCTGGTTGCACGACTGCAAAATTCTACGCTGCAGGAAGTCGCCCGCACTCATGAGGAACTGGCTGAGATTGGCCTGAAAAATCAATATCTGGTGATTAATGGTGTGCTGCCTGAAGCCGAAGCTGAACATGACGCCCTGGCCGCGGCGATATGGCAACGTGAGCAGGAGGCACTGGCAAATCTTCCTGCCGGTTTATCTGAGCTACCGACAGATACCCTGTTACTCCAGCCAGTCAATATGGTTGGTGTTTCAGCATTGAAGGGACTGCTGGCTACCCGTTCTGAGGCATTACCGCTCCCGGTAACGAACATCCTGTACACGCCTGAAAACTTATCACTCTCTGGCCTGGTCGATGATATCGCTCGCAGTGAACACGGCCTGATTATGCTGATGGGCAAAGGTGGTGTAGGGAAAACCACGATGGCTGCCGCCATCGCCGTCAGGCTGGCCGACATGGGATTTGACGTGCATCTCACGACCTCTGATCCTGCTGCGCACCTGAGTACAACGCTGAACGGCAGCCTCAAAAACCTGCAGGTCAGCCGCATCAACCCTCACGATGAAACCGAACGCTATCGCCAGCATGTTCTTGAGACGAAGGGAAGAGATCTGGACGAAGCAGGGAAACGGTTACTGGAAGAGGATTTACGCTCTCCCTGTACTGAAGAAATTGCCGTGTTTCAGGCCTTCTCCCGTGTGATTCGTGAAGCGGGTAAGCGCTTTGTTGTCATGGATACCGCCCCTACCGGACACACGCTGCTGTTGCTGGATGCGACCGGGGCTTATCACCGAGAGATTGCCAAAAAAATGGGGAGTAAAGGTCATTTTACTACCCCCATGATGCAGCTTCAGGACCCGGATAGAACCAAAGTTCTGCTGGTTACGCTTCCTGAAACCACACCGGTGCTGGAAGCGGCAAACCTGCAGGCTGACCTTGAAAGAGCGGGGATTCATCCGTGGGGCTGGATTATCAATAACAGCCTTTCCATTGCGGATACGCGTTCTCCGTTGCTTTGTCAGCGTGCTCAACAGGAACTGCCTCAGATTGAGGCTGTTAAGAATCAGCATGCTGACCGTATAGCGCTTGTTCCGGTGCTGGCGTCAGAGCCCGCCGGTATTGAAAAGCTCAGAGAGTTGATGAGTTAATTTTTTGACATCTACAGGGCGACAAAGTCGCCCTGTCAGGAGGTTTTATGTTACTGGCAGGCGCTATTTTTGTCCTGACCATTGTTTTGGTTATCTGGCAACCAAAGGGATTAGGGATCGGCTGGAGTGCAATGCTGGGCGCGGGACTGGCTCTGATATCTGGCGTTGTGCATGTGGGCGATATTCCGGTGGTGTGGAATATCGTCTGGAACGCGACGGCGACCTTTATTGCCGTGATTATTATCAGCCTGCTGCTTGATGAGTCCGGCTTTTTCGAATGGGCGGCATTGCATGTTTCGCGCTGGGGTAACGGTCGTGGCCGTTTGCTCTTTACGTATATCGTTCTGCTTGGTGCAGCGGTGGCGGCACTGTTTGCCAACGATGGTGCGGCACTTATTCTGACGCCGATAGTCATCGCCATGCTGCTGGCATTAGGGTTCAGCAAAGGCACGACACTGGCATTCGTCATGGCTGCCGGGTTTATTGCCGATACAGCCAGCCTGCCGCTTATCGTGTCCAACCTGGTTAACATCGTTTCTGCAGACTTCTTTGGACTGGGCTTCACCGAGTATGCGTCGGTAATGGTGCCGGTGGATATTGCAGCCATTGTTGCCACGTTGGTTATGCTGCATTTGTTCTTCCGCAAGGATATCCCACCGACTTACGACCTGGCTCTTCTGAAAGCACCGGCAAAAGCGATTAAAGATCTGGCAACCTTCAGAACCGGCTGGATAGTTTTAATACTTCTGCTGGTTGGGTTCTTTGTCCTTGAGCCGCTTGGTATTCCCGTTAGCGCGATTGCGGCTGTTGGAGCTGTGATCCTGTTTGCAGTAGCTAAACGAGGCCATGCCATTAAAACTGGCAAAGTGCTGCGCGGTGCGCCATGGCAGATCGTCATCTTCTCATTGGGGATGTACCTGGTGGTCTACGGTCTGCGCAACGCCGGGCTAACCGAATACCTTTCAGGTGTGCTGAATGTACTTGCGGATAAAGGACTCTGGGCTGCAACGCTGGGTACTGGCTTCCTGACGGCTTTCCTGTCTTCCATCATGAACAACATGCCTACCGTGCTGGTTGGCGCTCTTTCTATCGATGGAAGCACCGCAACAGGCGTTATCAAAGAAGCGATGATCTACGCCAACGTGATTGGCTGCGATCTGGGACCTAAAATTACACCTATTGGTAGCCTGGCAACGCTGCTCTGGCTGCATGTCCTTTCACAGAAGAATATGACCATCACCTGGGGATACTATTTCCGCACCGGGATCGTCATGACTCTGCCTGTGCTGTTTGTAACGCTGGCAGCGCTGGCGCTACGTCTCTCTTTCACTTTGTAATGAGATACTGATATGAGCAACATCACCATTTATCACAACCCGGCCTGCGGCACGTCGCGTAATACGCTGGAGATGATCCGCAACAGTGGTAATGAACCGACCGTTATTCATTACCTTGAAAATCCACCGTCACGCGATGAGCTGGTCAAACTCATTGCAGATATGGGCATTTCAGTCCGGGCTTTGCTGCGCAAAAACGTCGAGCCTTATGAAGAACTGGGGCTTGAGGAAGATAAGTTTACTGACGATCAGTTAATCGATTTTATGCTTCAGCATCCGATCCTGATTAACCGTCCGATTGTGGTGACACCGTTGGGAACGCGTCTGTGCCGCCCTTCCGAAGTGGTACTGGATATTCTTCCGGATGCGCAAAAAGGCGCATTTGCTAAGGAAGACGGCGAGAAAGTAGTAGATGAGGCAGGGAAACGGCTGAAATAACCGAAAGGGGGCGATGCCCCCTTTCTCCTGCCTCAGCGTCCGGGTACCGGACTGTCCGGCAGCGTACAGCTCCCTTTTCCCAGCTGACGCTGCAGCAACACCGTGTCCAGCCAGCGGCCATGCTTGAAACCGATGTCCTTCAGCGTGCCGATTTCAGTAAATCCGGCGCGAAGATGCAGCGCTACAGACGCGACGTTCGCACTGTCCCCCACAACCGCTATCATCTGGCGGTATCCCTGAGACCGGGCCCATGTTAAGGCATGATCGAGTAAGGCTTTTCCGCCCCCCTGCCGCTGATAAGCCGGATCGATGTACACCGAATTTTCAACCGTAAACCGGTAGGCATGGCGTTCGCGGTAGCGGGAGAGATAACAGTAGCCGATGACCGTCTCCCCCTGCAGGGCGATATACCAGGGAAATCCACGTGACTGAACATTTTTCACCCGGGCAAGCATTTCCTGCGTGTCCGGGGGTTCCGTCTCGAAGCTGCCTGTGCCGTGCAGGACATGATGGGCGTAAATGCGCCGTATGGCGGGAATGTGCTGCTCTTCAGCATTGATAATGTGCATTGTATGACTCCTGTGACGTTGACTGACACACTACCGGAATTCGCGACGGCAGATTAAGCGCTTCATCTTATGACCTGTATAAGGAAATGTTTTAAGTGGAGGTAGGGCGTCGCCCCACCTGTCAGCCCGCCATTTCAGCCAGCAGGTCCACGCCTACCGGGTCGTCCTTCAGCAGTGGCGTCAGGGCAATGCGCTGTGCATAATGCCCGGCAACGTCGTCGATCAGCGGCAGTTCGCGACGGGCACGGGTGACCAGGAACGGGGAGGACGGCTTCGCGGCCGCGAGGCTGTTATTGATGACCCACGCCCAGGGTTCAATCCCGGCCCGGCGTAAGTCCTGCTGCAGCCCGGCCGCTTCCAGTACCGGCGTGGTTTCGGCAAGCGTCACGATAATGACTCTGGTCTTCTCCGGATCCTGCAGCTGCATCATTGGCGTTATCACGTGATCGTGAGCCTGCCCCATCTGGCGCACCATTTCCCGGTGATAGGCCCCGGTTGCATCCAGCAACAGCAGCGTATGCCCGGTGGGCGCAGTGTCTATAATGACAAAATGGTCGTTGGCCTCTTTGATGATCCGGGAGAATGCCTGAAACACGGCAATCTCTTCGGTGCAGGGGGAACGGAGATCTTCCTCCAGTACCGCCAGTCCCTCTTCATCCAGACCTTTTCCCTGATTTTCCAGCACAAAGCGACGATAGCGCTCAGTCTCTGCTTTTGGATCGATACGGCTGACCTGAAGGCCTGGCAGCGAGCCATCCAGGGTGTAAGACAGGTGGCTGCCGGATCGGAGGTGGTCAGGTGGACTTTATGACCGCGTCTGGCCAGCGAGACCGCGACCGCAGCCGCCACCGTGGTTTTCCCCACGCCCCCTTTTCCCATCGTCATGACCAGCCCTTTTCCCGCTCGGCTGAGGTCCTCCACCAGGGAGGCAAGCTCCGGTAAATCGACCGTCGTGAGCGTGGCTCCCGGATCCGGCAGAACAAGTGTGCTCTCTGTAAACAGCGCCCTCAGGGCTTCCAGACCAACCAGATTAAAAGGCTTCAGATACAGCATCGACCGGGGAAGATGCGCGAGGTTTTCAGGCATGGCCCGTAAGGCCCGTTCCTCCCGCGCCAGAATACTGTGCGCCAGCGGATCCTGTTCACCGGCAAAGGGAGGCAGCACGCCATTGATGGCAAGGTGCTGATGCTGCAGACCGATAGCCGACAGCTCCTCGTGGGTATGGGAGACCTCTTTCAGGGTCGACGCCTGTGCGCGGGCAACCAGAACCAGTCGCGTGAGTGCCGTATCAGAGAGGGCTTTCACTGCGTCAGCGTACTGGTCCTGTTGTTTCTCCAGCCCCACCAGAGGGCCGAGGTTCGCCGCAGCATCAGGATGTGCATCGAGGTACCCGCTCCAGGCGCCCGGCAGCTCAAGCATACGGATGGTGTGTCCGGTTGGTGCAGTATCAAAGACGATATGATCATATTTTTCGCGCAGTTCATGACTGGTCAGCAGCGCGGTAAATTCATCAAACGCCGCGATCTCCGTGGTACATGAACCGGAAAGCTGTTCTTCAATGTTGCTGATGACATCGGCAGGCATCAGTTCACGAACAGGATCGAGCACGCGATCGCGGTAAGCCTGCGCGGCCGCCATCGGGTCAACTTCCATTGCCGCAAGGTTTTCCACGGTGCGGATACCAGTGATCCGGTGGCCCACAGTCTGGCTGAAGACCTGACCGACATTGGAGGCCGGATCGGTACTGACCAGAAGCGTTCTCCGGCCCTGGTCAGCCAGCCATACCGCCGTCGCGCAGGCCAGAGAGGTTTTCCCCACGCCGCCTTTGCCGGTGAAGAAGATAAACGGGGGGATATTCTGTAAAAATGGCATCGTCATTGTTGAGCTCCTCCGGGATTAAGGCATACGGGGAATGCTGCAGCAGCGCGGCTGCGTGCTGTCTTCATTCCAGTCCTGCGTGAGGGAAATACCGGCCCAGCGGGCGATATCTTCCCGGGACGGGAGCTTGCCCGCCATCACCAGCTGGCCGTCAAGCAGGGTAGCGGGAAGGGACTCCATTCCTGACGTGTTCAGGAAGGCCCTGATGACGGGCGTATTCAGGAACTGCTGCGGGTTCTTTGCCAAGCTGTAACGCTGAATATTCACACCATGCTTTTTCGCCCATTCGGCGCTGGCGTTCCATTTGACGGCTTCATCGCTGACCACGACGCTGCTGGTCGCACAGCAGCCTGCGGCTTCAAAGATCTCAATTTTTGACATGGACTGTTTACCTCAGTGTTGAATGATGGGGCTTTACACTGAGGTAAACGAGTGAGGCGGGAAAAAGATGCGCGGTTAATCCATTTTTTTATGGCAGCAGACGGAAGACGCATCATCCACTTCCACCTGGCAGAGTTCCGTCATCGTCTTCTTCAGATGTTTCCGGGCGCGAAGCAGGCGCGACTTAAACGCCGTCAGCGTGATCCCCAGCTCGTCGGCCAGGCGCTGCTGGGGACGCCGGTTCAGATCGGCCTCTTCTATCAGCCATCTTTCCTCGTCAGGTAAGGCCTGCAGGGTTTCAGGCAGGCAAATCTCCAGCGTTGAAACCGCCTCATGGAAGGCGTCAGGCAGCGGGATCTCGTCTTCCAGCACCACGACGTCTCTGGCGGCACGGTACTCATCCGTCAGCAGATTCCTCGCCGTCCGGTACAGCCAGGCCCGCGGGTTCTCCATTTCACAGAAGCGGTCTGCACAGGCCCGGGCGCGCAGGAAGACTTCCTGAAGCAGATCGGCTGCCTGCTCCCGATCGCCTGTCCTTGATGCCAGAAAACGGGAGAGCTCTGCTTCATGCTGTTGCCAGAACACGCTCATGCAGTTATTGAATGCCGTTACATCACTCATACCAGCCCTCAGATTTTGCTCTGATTCACCCGCCGGGAAAGTGCTTCTGCCGACTCTTTACGTTCACTGTAGCGATCGACGAGATACGCTGCATACTCCCGGGTCAGCAGGGTAAACTTCATCAGCTCTTCCATTACATCCACAATACGGTCGTAGTACGGGGATGGTTTCATCCGTCCGTCTTCATCAAACTCCTGCCAGGCTTTCGCTACCGAGGATTGATTAGGTATAGTAATCATTCGCATCCAGCGGCCAAGAATACGCATCTGGTTTACCGCATTGAAAGACTGGGAGCCTCCGCAGACCTGCATGACGGCCAGGGTTTTTCCCTGAGAAGGGCGTACTGCGCCCTCTGATAGTGGTATCCAGTCAATCTGGGCTTTCATAATGCCGGTCATCGCACCATGACGTTCAGGAGAGCACCATACCATCCCTTCAGACCAGCGCACCATTTCGCGAAGTTCCATAACCCTGGGATGCGTATCCGCTGCATCATCCGGCAGAGGGAGACCGGAAGGATTAAAGATGCGGACATCCGCACCCATGGCGGTAAGAAGCCGGGCAGCCTCTTCGGTGGCCAGACGGCTGTAGGACCGCTCTCGAACGGAACCGTACAACATCAGGATCCGGGGAGGATGGTCAACTGTCTTTACACCCAGGCGGACCCCGGTGAGACCTGTATCAAACAGCTCAGGAACAACATTTTTCAGTTCAGCAATCATTTTTTCTCCGGTGGTGACATAAAACCAGGCGGGGCATATTCGTCTGCACAGCACTCTTCTGTCAGAAAGGCAATCAATGCAGCAAGGTTGTCATAACAGGCGTGGCAGAACAGTGTTCTCCCCTGCCTTTCCTGGCGAACCAGTGAGACGGATATCAGCGATGAAAGATGATGACTCAGGGTCGAGGCCGGAATGGCGAGATGTTGCTGCAGTTCCCCCACGGGCAGTCCCTGACGTCCGGCCTTAACGAGTGTTTTGTAAATATCGAGACGAGTGGTGTGGCCAAGTTCTTTCAGCACCATCGCGGCGATTTTCAGCTCCATCCCATTCCTCGTAATTTTATTTCTATATTTCCAGAATAATAGAAATATATAGTGAGCGCAACCACGTCCATAATATGACTCCATCTCCGGGGCCTTACACTTACGCGGCATGGAGAAAACATGATCGGTGTTTATACCTCTCAGAAATGAGGTACGTCACAATATATATGGAAAAATGCATATGAATCCGTCACAGTAGAAACCGATTCCCGCTAAAAATAAAATGACCTTCATCCTTTGCTGACGGGCGCATTATGTCCCGCCGCCGGGAAGCCCAGGCAGGCTCGTTTTCTGACTGCCTATGAATACAGCAAACATACGGTACAGAGAAATGGCAGAGATCATCATTAGAAAAATGCACGAAGAGGACTGGTGTGCAGTCAGGGAAATTTATCAGGAAGGAATTGCAACAGGGAACGCCACCTTTCAGACCGCAGCACCTGAGTGGCTGGAATGGAATGAAGGGCATCTTCAGGACTGCCGCTACGTCGCCACTGTTGATAACAGAGTGGTGGGATGGGCTGCGCTATCTCCTTTTTCCCGCCGGCATGCATACCGCGGTGTCGCAGAGCTGAGCATTTATGTCAGTACTCATTTTCAGGGAAAAGGCGCGGGCAGGGCTTTGCTCTCCGGGCTGATAAAGGGCTCGGAAAGTGCGGGTTTCTGGACGCTACTTGCTGGCATCTTTCCGGAAAACCAGGCCAGTGTTGCTTTACATCGCAGCCAGGGATTCAGGGAAGTCGGCTGCCGGGAAAAAGTGGGTGAAATGAACGGAAAATGGAGAGATGTTCTCATTCTGGAAAGGCGTAGCCGGACAGTGGGTTGCTGAAAAAAAGAATGCCTCTGTTCATCAGAGGCATTCTGTCCTGGAAGGGACTTTATTCCGGTGAGGGTGACTTCAGTTGCGGCATAAACAGCTGGCAGCACGCAACAGCTACAAGCCCGCCAGACAGCGGAGCGGCCCAGTACAGCCACTGATTATCCCAGTATCCCATGGCCAATGCCGGCCCGAAGCTACGGGCCGGGTTCATGCTTGCCCCCGTCAGCGGCCCGCCAATAAAAGCATCAAGAAAAACAGCAATGCTGATAATCGCGGGGTTTCTGGTCGTTAGGATGCTCATAATCAGAATAAAAGTCATGACACCTTCGATGAAAAAGGCATTGTACAGTGATACCCCCATATGGACCCGGGTCACCCCGGCCAGCAGGGAGTGGCCAAAGACAGCCTTCAGGCACAGTGCAGCAGCGCCGGCCCCTAACAACTGAGCCACGATGTAATTCATGGTTGCCCTGAAAGAGCAGGCCCCGATCAGATAAAAAATCAGGCTTACCACGGGGTTAAGGTGTGCTCCGCTGTCAACAACGGGTAAAAAGTGGGTCTTCCGCAACTTAGGTGGACAAAAATTGATGAAACTTTTTAGTTAACAAGGATCTAAGCTGTTTTAAGTTATGTATAACAAAATGGCCTCACTTAAGAGACTTTTACAGCTACCGCGCGGGTGGCAAACCTGCCGACAGATTACTGGTACTGATGGAATAACCCTCCATCTCCGCGCCACACGTAAAACGGCATCATGTCCTGAGTGCCTCACGCACAGTCATTCTGTTCATAGTTGCCGGCGGAGGCGAGTACAGCATCTTCCATGCTCAGGCCAGGCCCTCTGGTTAGTCTTCGCCATCCGGCACTGGTACTGTCGTAACCCTTCCTGTTCACGTAAAATTTTTGCTGAATCGCTTGCTCCCTTTGCAGGCCCGCAGCAGCAGTCTTCTGCATTGCTGAAAAATCTGCAGCATCAGCTGGGGCTTATCGCAGGTGGTGAAGCAGGGAGACGAGCTGCAGTAGCTTCAGGAATACAGATCAGCGCGGATACTTTACTGCGCAGAGTGGTTCAAGCTCCGGAACAAACAGAGAACCGGACCAGGCATGTTGGTATTGACGAGTGGGCATGGCATCGGGGCCACAGGTACGGCACACTGATCGTAAATCTTGATACCCATCGCCCCCTGGTGTTACTGCCAGGCCGGGAGCAACGCACTCTGGCGGCATGGTTCAAAAAATACCCAGAAATACAGGTCGTCTCACGCGATCGTGGGGGGATCTATGCGTTAGCTGCTCGCGATGGTGCACCGCAGGCAATACAGGTGGCCGATCGCTGGCATCTGCTGAAGAATATTGGTGATGCGCTGGAGCGCATGATGTACAGACACATGCCATTGATACGACTGGTGGCCACCGAGTTATCCCCCCAAAAAACAGAATGCTGAAGCGTCTTTGGTGCCAACGTCAACGTTACGTCGCCCTGAACGTATTAAACGAGAGCGACGTGACAAACGGTATCAGCGCTGGGCTGAGGTAGACTCTCTTCATAAAAAGGGTTGTGGGATAAGAGAAATATCGCGTATCACCGGACTGTCCCGGGTGACGGTTCGCCGGTGGATACAGTCAAAAGCGTTCCCTGAAATATCAACTAAGCCACCCAGACCCGGGTTACTTGAACCATGGCAGGAATGGCTGGAAGAACAACGGATAAACGGTAACCATAATGCCGGGCAGCTATGGCGGGAGATGGTAAATGCTGGCTTCACCGGGAGCGAAACGACGGTCAGGGATGCTGTGGCTAAGTGGCGTAAGCAGGTTAACAGTCCCGTTATCGCCCCAGTTCGACTCCCCTCAGCATCCAGAGTAAGCCGCTGGTTAATGCCCTGGCGAATGATCAGAGGAGAAGAAAACTATGCATCCCGCTTCATCGAATCGATGTGCCAGAAAGAACCGCAACTGAAAATGGCGCAACAGCTGTCGCTCGACTTCTATCGAATGTTGAAAACGAAGAATAAATCGCAGTTAAATCAATGGTTCTCTGACGTCAGTCAAAGTGGGCTCATTGACCTTCAGCGTGTTGCGGCCGGTATGGAAGCGGATGCAACAGCAATACACGAAGCGATAAGCAGCAGATGGAGTAATGGCGTTGTGGAAGGCCATGTAAACCGCCTGAAGATGCTGAAACGGCAGATGTACGGTCGAGCTGGCTTCGAGTTACTGCGACGACGAGTCATGAGCCCTCTGGCTTAAACAACTCCACCTAAGTTGCGGAAGACCCAGTTTTGCACCGTTGGTAACAGTATAGCAGCGGTGTTTGACGTTCTGGCCATGCATGACATAGGCACGCATCGCGCGGAGCTGGGAGACAATATCTGCTCGCTGCCGGTGGAACAGCACATGATCTATTTTGTGTCATCACATTCGGTGGTTATGATCATTCGTATTCTCAGCCAGTCTCAGGATACGGCGCGGCATGAACCCTGGATATAGGATATAACCGGGAACGAAAATAATAATTAAAAACAATATGATACTGATATTTTTTTCATGAACTGAATTCTCGCGCAACATAAGTTAAATTTTATTTGATCAGGGCCAATTATGATAATGGTGATGGATGCTTTTGATGACACTTATTAATTACGAAAAAAAACGCTCCCGGCGGGAGCGTAAGCCAGTGACTTCGGCGTCAAATGAGGGTCTGACAAGTGGAGCTGCGGGTTAATTCTGGGTGATCTGGCTGCGATGCTTTTCAGCCTGCTGCTGATGAATCACTGAAGACTGACCATTATTCGCCTTCTCGTGTACAACAGCGGCTTTCTCATGCTCGTTCATTTCGGAAAATGATTTTGCTGTTTCGTTAGAAGCTGCTGGCTTGGATTTCATCATTTTTTTATGCATTTCAGCCATGTCCTGATGGGCAGAAGCGTTGCCGTTTTGCATCATTTCATGGGTCATTGCAGCCTGATCGTGACCGCTCATATCCATCATTGTCATACTGTCTCCCTGAACAGCGCTTTTTTCAGAGGTTGACTGCATCTGATGGGCGGGTGCCTGGGCATTATTTACCTGGTCATGCATGTTCATTGTCTCTGCAGCCATGGCGGATGAAGCGACAGCCATAATGGCAACAAATGATACAAGGATCTTTTTCATGGTTGGGTCTCCGGTGTTTTCATACCCAAACAATCAACGGCTTATAACAGAGAAAGCATTTGATCTCAGGGCTGGTTGATCATCACGCCAGGAACCGGGCGATTGAATTATCACGCTGTCCTGATTTATGGCTGATTATAAAAAACCGCCTCTGTTTATCGCGTGACTGAACGATGACATTTTTGTCACCTTCCGGGTTTCTCCTGAATAACGGTATTAATCCATTAACAGACGCACACTGAACACAATTTCCCGCCCCTGCTGTTCTGCTGACAGCTCGCCGCCGTGAGCATGAATGATCGACCTTGTAATTGATAATCCCAGCCCCGCGCCTTCCGTGTTGTAGAACCTTGATGAGTCTGCGCGATAGAACCGGTCAAACAAACGTTCCAGATTAGCGGGAACCTGGCCGGACATCGTATTCGTAATCATCACGTTCACACAGTCACTGTCACGCTCAATGTGTATCGCTGTACAGGTGTTATCGGGAGAATACTTGATTGCATTGGAAAGCAGGTTACTGAAAGCACGTCGGAGCATATCGCTGTCTCCGGCAACAACGCCCTCTCCTTCAACCGTGATTGTCTTTCCTGTTTCGTCTGCCAGGGGCTCGAACAACTCACGTAATTCATTCAGTTCGGCTGCCAGATCCACATCATGTTTATCCAGCCGCAGCAGACCATGCTCTGAACGTGCCAGAAAAAGCATGTCACTGGTCATTCGTGACAACCTTTTCAGTTCTTCCAGGTTAGCGAATAAAATTTCGCGGTAATGCGAAACATCCCTTTCCTTAGCCAGTGCAAACTGCGTCTGCATCATCAGATTACTGACTGGTGTGCGCAGCTCATGCGCGATGTCAGACGAGAAATCTGACAGTTTCCGGAATGCCCCCTCCAGGCGATCAAACATATTATTGAACTCCTGCATGGTCTCAGAGATTTCCGGCGGAGCCAGATCGGGATTTAGACGCTGATCCAGGCTGTGTACGGTCATGGAGGAAGCCAGACTGGTCATTTCCCGTAGCGGTTTCAGACCAATACGTGTGGTCAGCCAGCCCAGAAAAACAGAAATAAAGACCAGACCGATATTGAACCAGAACAGCCAGGTACTGAGTTTGTCCATAAACAGGGTGTGATACCCAGTATCCGTGGCAACCGTAATGATGACATGTTTGCTTTTACCCTGTTCCGGCGTCACGGCAACCCGCCGCGAGATACTGCGGTACACGGTGTTATTTTCTTCCGTCTGGATCATATAGTCGAGAATATCACCCGACTTATTAAGCAGGACCGCTGGAACAACAGAATTTTTGGCATAGAGTTCAACAATTTTTTCATTTTCCATGTTTTTTATAGAAATGAATAAGCCATTGTGCCCCACCATCGCATCGTTTATTTTTTCTGATAATGACTTAATATCCGTTTTGTTCCTGAACGTCTCTGTTTTAAGAAACTCTTCGGTGAGCTGAAGTTTACCTGTCAGAAAATCGCGGTCCTGATTATCGAAATAGCCATTCAGGGTGCTAATCAGGATAAAACTTGATAACCACCATACCGTAAGCATCACCGCAGAAAAAATCAGGCTCAGGCGTGTGGTCAGGGAAATTTTGAACCTCACTCTTCTCTGATCTCCAGGACATATCCGGCACCGCGAACGGTATGGATCAGTTTTGGCTCAAAGTCATCATCAATTTTACTTCTCAGACGTCTCACGGCGACATCAATCACATTCGTATCACTGTCAAAATTCATGTTCCAGACCAGGGACGAGATAAGACTCCTGGGTAACACTTCTCCGGTGCGTTGCAGCAGCAACTCAAGCAGAACGTATTCTTTACCGGTGAGATGGATCTTCTTCCCCGAACGGATCACGGTCCGGCGCACCATATCAACGGTCATATCGGCGATGGTGCAGACTGTTGCGGCCTGCGAGCGTGCCCGGCGCAGTAGGGTTCTTACACGTGCAACCAGCTCCGTAAAATCAAAGGGCTTAATCAGGTAGTCATCTGCGCCAAGCTCCAGTCCTTTCACTTTGTCCCGCACGTTGTCCTTTGCGGTTAAAAACAGGACCGGTTCTTCGTGCCCGGACTCCCTCAGTGCGCTGATGATTTGCCACCCGTCGAGGAAAGGCAGCATCACGTCCAGTATTATCAAATCATACTGTCCCTTCGACGCGGCCCCGAGACCATCGCGGCCATTATTAAAGAGATCGGCCTGATAGCCTTCCTCAACCAGTCCCTGCTGCAGGTAACGACCTGTTTTTTGTTCGTCTTCAACGATTAAAATACGCTGCATGGTCAACTCGCTGATATGAAAGTAAAAATCTCACGCATGAGCTTTGGCTGTCCCCTAGCTGATCTGAGACGGAGCAAGCATTCCAAGCCACGCTACGGCGCCCAGAATGATAATCGCAACAACGAATTCTGTCAGGATGCTGTTTCGCATCAGGGCAACGCTGCGATCATAATTCCCTTCCCTGACCATAACTTCAAGCCGGGGACCCAGGTGAAACCGGTTTGCTGCAGCCAGAAGAAGCATCAGAACAAACAGAGCCGTCTTGGCAAGCAATATCCTCCCCCAGGAACTGTTGAATAAGGGAGTTAAGTTACCCTCAGCAATATACAGATAGTTGACCAGCGCACTCAGGATCAGGGCTACAACAATCACCGTTCCTGCCGTGGCAAATTTTGCCAGGGAGTCAGATATCACAATGACGCTCTGTGCATTATGCTCGTTTCTGCGCATCAGCAGGATAGCAAATGCAACCAGAGCACCTGTCCAGGCACCTGCAGCGCCGAGATGGGTCAGATCGCTCAGTAAATGGAGATAGTAATGCAGACCGTCATGCATAACGGCGTGTCCTCCCCAGGCAAGTGTAGCCAGCGCCACGCCCCCACTCATCGTCATCAGCAGGCAGGACAATACTCTCTTATTAGTGTAAAGGAACAAAGCACCGAGTGTGGTAAACAGGGCACAGAGTCTGACAATCCAGCTAATACCCACATCAGTTTCTTCTATCACCATCTCGATAACATGGATGGATAATTCTCTGAGGTCAGTTACTCCACTCATGGCATTAGATACCAGGAGCATATTAATGCCAGTAAGAATGATGCCTGTAACAACAGCAAAGGTTATAAACGACCTGAAATTAGTCAGGTTATAGGTTTCATGTCTGACACCGCTTATTCCATATATCTGAAAAAATGGCAATCCAAATATTACCATCAAATCCAGATAAAGAAGAAAACGAATAACAATCATAATCAGGTCGTTCATAATATTACTTCACTGTAAAGGTGTAATTACCGGTAATAGGGTGCGTATCTGAAGAAACCGCGCGCCAGTCAACACGATAAGTGCCAGCGGGTAAAGGCTCTCGCGGAATAATGACCATCGATTTAGGGTCAGCGCCTGGCGCCACTTTTGCCGCGACCGGCATCGGAGAATGTGATGACATGCCTTTCATACCCGTCATCGTTAATTTTGCACCTGAGAATTTCACGGTCAGATTTTCCGAGAAATTAAGCTGAATCTTTTCCGGGGCCGCTACGGCTGAATCAGCCTGTGGCACAGAGCTTTTTAATTCCGGATGGGCCATAGCAGAGAAAGCAACGCCCATAACGAGGCCACCTGTAAGAATGGCTTTATTTAAAATCGACATTTTATTTACCTGTTTAGTTGAGTGTTTTATATCAGTGCGTTAAAACCAGATTCTGGCTCCCGCCAGGAATACTACCTGATGGTCTTTCTCACCTTCTCTTTTCGCCATATCGGATGTTTTCCCGTAAAGTTGATTCCAGGAAACGCCTATATAGGGTGCAAACTCACGGCGTATTTCATAGCGCAGCCGGAGCCCCAGCTCTGTGTCAGTCAGTCCCCTGCCGCGACCCCGCGATTCATCATCCTGACTGTAGAAATTCACCTCATAGGATGGCTGGAGTATGAGCCGGTTAGTCAGTAAAACGTCGTATTCTCCTCCCAGACGAAGGGCTGCTTTTCCGCCATTACTGACAAAACCCGTAATTTCAGACTCAAAATTATAGAGTGCCAGCCCCTGAAAACCGACAGCAGCCCAGGTCCGGGCAGAAGCAGGTCTGAAATCCTGCCTGACACCCGCAACCAAATCCCACCATGGGCCAACCGCATGTCCCCAGAGTAACTGCGCTTCAGCCGCCTCCGTTTCCCCATTGCTTCGTTCACCTTCACTCTTTAGCCAAATCCGATCTGTGTCGCCTCCAATCCAGCTGTTAACACTCCAGCTGAAATTGTTGGTGTTATCCGACCGTTGCCATTCCAGTTGATCCAGCAGAACCAGATAATTAATCGCACTGTCGTGAATCGCATGCCCCTGTAAATTGCCGAATGCAGCCTTCCGGTCGGCATCGGTAACAGGCGGAATTGGCGTTCTGCTCTCAGTTACAATGGGCTCCATTGACGTCATCTCAGTGAAATTCTCATCTGCTGGCATCTGCATGGCAGACATGTCGTGCCCGGCGTGGGGATCTGCAGAGACGGAGCCCGCCGCAATAGAAAGCTGTGAGGTAAACAAACCGGCGACCAGAACAGGTATGGCCTTCAAATTTCTCTTCATTCGCATCATTCCTCCACCCGGACTTCACGAAACATTCCCATTTCCATGTGATAGAGCAAATGGCAGTGATACGCCCAGCGGCCAAGCGCATCTGCTGTCACTCTGTAACTGCGTTTTGTACCAGGGGGAACATCTATTGTGTGTTTACGAACCATGAAATTACCGTTTTCATCTTCCAGATCGCTCCACATACCATGCAGGTGAATGGGGTGAGTCATCATGGTATCGTTGATCAGCGTGATCCTGAGCCGCTCACCGTATTTCAGCAGCACCGGTGCGGCATCTGAAAACTTGATTCCGTTAAATGACCAGGCAAACTTTTCCATGTGGCCGGTTAAATGCAGTTCTATGGTACGGCCAGGTTCACGTCCGTCAGGATCCTCAAAGCGGCTTTTCAAATCCGCGTACGTGAGAACCTTTCTTCCGTTATTTCGAAGACCAATACCCGGATCATTTAATTTCGGAGAGACGCTCATCGCCTGCATATCAACCAGTGGGTTATCCGTTTCTGACGCAGGATGACTTTGCATACCCGGCATTCCGGCCATCCGGGAATGATCCATACCGGCCATGCTGCTGTGATCCATGGGCGCGGAGGATGTCCCGCTATCCGGAAGGTCAGCACCGTCCATAGACATCATCTCTCCGCTGTTATCCATGCCTCCCATCTGGCTGTGGTCCATTCCTGCCATATCATGTCCCATTCCCCCCATACCCATATCTTCCATGGTCAACAGAGGACGGGGATCGAGGGGGGGAACGGCAGCACTTAACCCTTCTCTCGTGGCCAGTGTCCCTCGAGCGTAACCGGTCCTGTCCATGGATTGTGCGAAGATGGTATAGGCCTCACCCTGAGGCTCCACAATGACATCATAGGTTTCGGCAACGGCAATCCTGAATTCGTCAACGGTAACCGGGTTTACATACTGGCCATCTGCAGCCACGACCGTCATTTTCAGCCCGGGGATACGGATATCGAAATAGGTCATTGCCGAGCCGTTGATAAACCGTAAGCGTATCTTTTCACCGGGACGGAACAGTCCGGTCCAGTTTTTCAGCGGGGCCTGCCCGTTCATGAGATAGGTGTAGGTGTAGCCACTGACATCCGCGAGGTCAGTCGGATTCATTTTCATTTCAGCCCACATTTTCCGATCGGCAATGGTGGCTGACAGCCCCCTGGTATTCACGTCGCGGAAAAAAGAGCCAACGGTTGGTTTATTGAAATTGTAGTAATCCGACTGTTTTTTTAATTTTTTCAGCAGGCTGTGAGGATTTTCATCGGTCCAGTCAGACAACATGACCACATGCTCACGATCGTAAGCAAACGGTTCTGGCTCCCTGGCATCGATGATAATGGCACCGTATACCCCCTCCTGTTCCTGCAGACCGGAATGGCTGTGGTACCAGTAAGTCCCGTTCTGCTTAACCTTAAAGGTGTAAACGTAGGTATCATCAGGCTCTATGCCCATAAAACTCAGCCCCGGAACACCATCCATATTGGCCGGAAGAATAATGCCGTGCCAGTGAATGGACGTCTGTTCATTAAGACGGTTTTTGACCTTCAGGGTAATGGTGTCACCTTCTTTCCAGCGAAGAACGGGCCCCGGCAGGCCTCCATTGATTGTTTTGGCCTGACGCTCACTGCCCGTGATATTGACGGCCGTTTCACCAATGGTCAGGTCAAACTGAGTACCCTGCAGGGATGCGGCAACTGGCAGGCTCAGACTGGAACGCGCATTGAAACTCCATACGCCAAGACTTCCGGCTACGCCAGAGAGGGTTAACCCCTTCAGGAAAGTTCGTCGAGACGTTTTCAACAGCATGCGCATTCCCTTATTTAAAGTATGGTTACTGACAGAATTCGAGAACCGATTTAAATTAAATTACTGGTTCATCCACTTACAATGAAATGAATCTAGCACACCTTAAGAAACAAATTCATTACAATCGTGTAATGTACGTGGCTGTATTACATTTACGTCATCTTCTCCACAGGTTGATTTTTTTATATATGATCATAAGGACATCTTTTATGTACCTCAGAAGGTAATTACACATGAATATATTAATCACGACCACTGCGTTTACAGCTTTATTTTGTGGGGCAGCTTTTGCTCAGTCCAGTGATATTGCCCATGAAGCACATCGATTTGTTAATAATGCCTCAGCCGTCAGTCATGTGAACTCCTCGACGCATGAAAACTTACCGGACAGGGTTAATAAAAACAACACGCCCTCATTCTCTGAAATGAATGAACATGAAAGGGCCATTGTTGCTCATTCATTTATGAACAACAGCGCGTCCTATGCGCATCAGAAAATGATTGAGGAACATAAAAAAATGCTGTCCGGCAGTGATGCAAATTCAAAGACCTCGTCTTCTTCTTTTAACGAACTGAATGCCGGAGAAAAAGCCGCTCTCGTGCATGAGCAGGTCAATAATGCCGGTGCGGAAGCACATCAGACGCAGGCAAGAAAGCTTCGCGGGCTGTATTCGACCAGGTAACTGCAGGCGGGTTAGTGCTTAGCGTCAGGTGCGCAGCAGGGCTTTACTGACGGGTTACGTAGCAGGACATGAGCCCCATATTGCTCTGCCGTAACCTGTTTCAGTCCCGTTAATCATCACCGTCGGGCTGGTCATACAGTTCCCAGAGCTTCAGGAGCAAACGGGAAACAAGATATGTTACAAAAATGACGACCATCAACGGTGCTCCCGATTAACTGACAGATGACACGCCTCCTGAAAACCCCTAGCATACGCCGCAGTGTTCATGCTAACGGCGAATTCCAGTAAATGTATTCTACCGATGTCGTAAAAGAAAATGCCTACCTTTCAGCCACCCGCTCGGGGCTGGAATCGAACGAGATCGCTACTCTTCAGCGCTCCTTGCCTTCCCGGTTTAATCTGCGGCATTTGAAAAAAAATGAATCATTAAAACTCGTACTGCAAAAGAAAGCGGGAAAATCACGTGTCGTGGCCTATAAATTTACGTCCGGTTCATTTAATTACACGGCGTATCGTATATCAGATAAAAAGTTCTATAACCTTTCCGATACTTCCGGGAAAGGCAGTCTCGATTATCCGTTACCGGCCACAGCAAGACTCAGTTCGCCTTTCAATCCTGCAAGACTTAACCCGGTATCGGGAAAAGTGAGTCCCCATAATGGCATTGATTATTCCATGCCCATGAACACGAAAATAGTCAGCGTCATCGACGGAAAAATCACCCGGGCCGAATACAACAGTACCATGGGATATTTTGTTGAAGTAACGGGAAAAGCCGGTGTTAAAACTCGCTATCTCCACCTCAATAAAATACTCGTTACTAAAGGGGCCAGGGTTACCCGGGGAGACGCTATTGCGTTATCCGGTAACAGCGGACGTTCATCCGGTCCTCATCTGCATTACGAGCTGGTCATCAATAACAATCCTGTTAACTCACTGGCGTTCCGGGCAGCGGCACCCGCTGATAACAAACTTGAACAGCATGCCTTTGCGCATGCCAGAGACTACGAACGATACCTGGAATGATAACGGGGCCGCGACGCGGCCCCGTCTGCCGGATTAATTTTTTTTATCGTTTTCACTTCCTTGATGTTGATGATCTCCATGCCCTCCGTGGCCGTGGAAAAGATGCATTAGCGGGCAGACCAGCAATAACAGATATGGCCAGTAACCTGCCACATGTGACCAGTGTTCGCGCAGGAGGGCAAATGCCGCAATCGCGGCGACAGCAATAAGCGCATAGGTGGTACTTTTCATACCGGACTCCTTCTGTTAGTAACAGACCCTTCATTCAGGGTTATTTCCCGAGCCTGACACTTTTCAGACGCAACGCATTTGCAATGACGCTAACGGAGGAAAGGGCCATAGCCGCCGCCGCAATAACTGGCGACAGCAGTATTCCATACACAGGATAAAGCAGACCTGCAGCTACAGGCACCCCAAGAGCATTGTAGATAAACGCAAAAAACAGATTCTGCCGGATATTTTTCATGGTGATTTCTGACAGATGACGGGCCCTGTTGAGTATCATCAAATCGCCTTTGAGAAGGGTAACGCCAGCACTTTCTATTGCCACATCTGTACCCGTTCCCATGGCTATACCCACGTCAGCCGCTGCCAGCGCCGGGGCATCATTCACACCGTCTCCGGCCATCGCAACCACATGGCCAGACGCTTTCAGTCGGGTTATCACTGCTTTTTTGCCATCCGGCAGAATCCCGGCTTCAACCTCATCTATTCCCAGTTTCCGTGCGACTGCTTCAGCAGTAAGCTGGTTATCCCCGGTGAGCATAACAATGCGGATCCCCGCCTGACGCAAAGCTTTAAGCGCATCCGGCGTGGTTGCTTTCACGGGATCCGAGATAGCTATCAGGCCTGCAAGGTTCCCGTCTGTGGCCACATAGATAACGGTAGCGCCTTCCATCCGCAACGTATCCGCAACGGCCTTTTGATTATCAATAACGATACTGTTTTCCTGCATAGCCAGTTCATTACCAATAACAACCCGTTGACCTTCGACATCGCCTGAGACACCTTTCCCCGACGGGGCATTGAAATTACTGACGGCAGGTATCACGATCCCCTTTTCATGCGCGGCTCTGACAACAGCCATACCCAACGGATGCTGCGAACCTTTTTCCACTGCAGCTGTTACACGTAAAAGAGATATTTCCCCACCCGGACTGAGACTGATAATCCCTGTCACCGTAGGCGAACCTTCCGTGAGCGTGCCTGTTTTGTCGACAACCAGCGTGTCCACTTTTTCAAGACGCTCAAGGGCTTCGGCATTCTTGATTAACACCCCGGCCTGGGCGCCTTTGCCCACCCCCACCATTATCGACATCGGCGTGGCCAGTCCCAGCGCGCAGGGACAGGCAATAATCAGGACCGACACAGCCGCAATGAGACCGTGCGCCATCCTGGGCTCGGGCCCCCAGACAGACCAGATCAAGAAAGCAACAACCGCGATAAGTATCACCAGAGGAACAAACCAGCCTGAAACGCTGTCTGCCATTCTCTGGATGGGGGCACGCGAACGCTGTGCATCAGCGACCATCTGAACAATTCGTGAGAGCATCGTTTCATCACCGACTTTCTCTGCACGGATGATAAGACTACCTGTCTGATTAATCGTCCCCCCAATGACAGGGTCACCCTTCGTTTTGGTAACCGGCATAGACTCCCCGGTCACCATCGATTCATCAACGGTTGTTTTGCCTTCGATCACGATACCGTCGACCGGAATACTCTCTCCAGGTCTGATGCGGAGCTTATCGCCAGGCAGGACATCTTCCGCATTAATATCCGTTTCATGACCGTCATGATCCAGCCGTCTGGCGGTTTTGGGGGCAAGGTTCAGAAGCGCAGTAATGGCGCCTGAGGTTTGTTCCCGTGCCCGCAGCTCAAGAACCTGTCCCAGCAGAACAAGCACCGTAATAACTGCTGCGGCTTCAAAATAAACGGCCACCAGGCCATCCATGTTTCTGAACGATGCAGGAAACCAGGAGGGGAAGACGGTTGCAATGACGCTGTAAACCCAGGCTACGCCGGTCCCCATTGCAACAAGGGTAAACATATTCAGGGAGCGGTTACGTAACGACATTCCGGCCCGGGCGAAGAATGGCCAGCCACACCACAACACGACAGGGGAGGCCAGAAGCAACTGCAGCCATGTGTTGTACTGTGGCGGTACTGTATTCCTCAAGTCGGGAAACAGATGAGATCCCATTTCGAGTACCAGAACCGGAAACGCCAGCAACAACCCCAGCCAGAAGCGTCTTGTCATGTCGTGAAGTTCATCACTCGGCCCCGTGGATGCCGTAGCTACGAGCGGCTCCAGTGCCATTCCACAGACAGGACAGCTTCCGGGACCACTGCGGCGTATCTCCGGGTGCATCGGACATGTCCACACACCTTCAGAATTCTCTTTTTCCGCCTGGTTGTGAGGCTGTTTTATCTGATCAGGGCTGACTTCGTGATGATCGTGGTGATGGTGATGGGAATGTTCACTGGCATCTTCGGTAAGATAACGATCGGGATGGGCTTTAAATTTACTCTCACAGCTGGCGGAGCAGAAATAAAGTTGGTGGTCCTGGTATCGAATGCTGCTGTGCGCCCTGTCGGGCAGGATGGCCATCCCGCACACGGGATCTCTCACCTTATGCAATACGTGGCCCTCGTCCGGGGATAATGTCTGCTCAGAAGCAGTCTGGTTGTTGTGTTGCACTGCATTGTCATTTTTCACAGTAACTCTCCTTATGCATACCGAAGCATCTTCTGTCTTCAGGGTATGTCATGGATGCGATTACCACGAATATCGCCGGCACAGGAGTGCCTGCTACCGGCGTCCCGTTATCAGCCGTTCCGCTGACTATTCGATTCGCTGGAAGACTTTTTTACTTCCATCCGGTGAGAATGCGATAACATCGTAAGCCTCTTTTCGGGCTCCCATCTCCATTCCAGGACTTCCTGCTGGCATACCGGGGGTGGCGAGACCGTATATACCCGAACCAGACTGCATTGCCTTATGTATCGTTGTCGCAGGCACATGGCCTTCAATGATCAAATTACCGGCAACCGCGGTATGACAACTTCGTAGTCCTGCAGGAATAGCATGCTTTTCTTTCAGGGCTGACAGCGCCTGATCATTCATGACGTGAGTTCGTACTTCAAACCCGTCTTTTTCCATCGCTTTGCCCCACAGGGAACAACAGCCACAGTTTTCAGATTTGTACATATCAATCACTTTTTCACTCGCCATCGCGGGTAGTGAAAGGCCGAGAGCCAGCGCCATTAGAACCACTTTTTTCATACTCACCTCTGTATATTATCGATATAAACCCTGACGTCAGGGTGAATCAGTAAAGAAGGACACCCACAGGGGGTGCCCTTTCAGGTTCAGGACACGCTTTTTTTATGTCTGCGCAGCCAGATTAATTTGTAGGCGGCAGGAATAATGAACAGGGACAGCAGCGGAGCCGTGATCATCCCACCAATCATGGGTGCCGCGATACGGCTCATGACTTCTGAACCTGCACCGGTTCCCCAGAGTATTGGCAGCAGACCCGCAATGATCACCGCCACGGTCATGGCTTTCGGCCGGACACGCAGTACGGCACCATGATAGAGGGCTTCATCAAGGCCTTCCGGTGTGAACGTCTCTTTACGGGACAATTCCGGGTGCGCTTCAATGGCATGACGCAGATACATCAGCATGACCACGCCAAACTCTGCTGCCACCCCGGCCAGGGCGATAAACCCGGTTCCGGTCGCCACTGACATATGGAAGCCCTGCCAGTACAGGAACCATATCCCGCCAACCAGGGCAAACGGCAGGCTCATCAGAATAAGTAAGGCCTCATCAGCCCGGCGGAATGCCAGATATAACAGGATGAAGATGATCATCACCGTCATCGGTACCATCAGTTTTAATTTCTTATTGGCGTGCTCGAGTAATTCAAACTGTCCTGAGAATGCCACACTGGTCCCCGGTCTCAGTTTCACTTTCTCACTGATGGCCGTCTTAATATCGTTCACCACCGACACCATGTCCCTGCCGCGGGCATCAACATAAATCCAGCTGGCTGGCCGGGCATTTTCGGTTTTCAGCATGGTTGGTCCGGAAACGACCTTAATATCGGCAACATCGCCCAGCGTAATTTGCTGCTTCATTGGGGTCAGGATTGGCATCTCTCTCAACGCCTGCGGACTGTTACGGTAATCCTGCGGATAGCGAATGTTAATAGGGTACCGGGCCACGCCTTCAACCGTCTCACCCACCATAGCCCCACCGATTGCTGAAGAGACGAACAGCTGGACGTCGCCCACAGTCATCCCGTACCGGGAAGCTTTCTCCCGGTTGATATCGATATCGATGTAGCGCCCGCCCTCAAGTCGCTCAGCCAGGACAGACACCACGCCAGGCACGGTTTTGGCTACCGCCTCGATACTCTGCGCCGTCGCGTCGATATCGGACAGAACAGTCCCGGACACTTTGATACCTATCGGGCTTTTGATCCCGGTTGAGAGCATATCAATACGGTTACGGATAGGCGGCACCCAGAGGTTTGCCAGACCCGGTAAACGGACTGTCCTGTCGAGTTCATCAATAATCTTGTCAATTGTCATGCCGGGACGCCACTGATCCTCAGGTTTGAGCTGGATCGTGGTTTCCACCATTTCGAGCGGCGCGGAATCCGTTGCGGTCTCTGCTTTACCGGTCTTGCCAAATACAGAAGCCACTTCAGGAACGCTTTTGATTAACTTGTCTGTTGTCTGCAGGAGCGCTGCAGCTTCTGCCGGAGAGACGCCAGGCAAGGTCGACGGCATATACAGCAGATCGCCCTCGTTAATCTTCGGCAGAAATTCACCGCCCACCTGACTCAGTGGCCAGATAACCGTGAAAATGGACAAGGCCGCAACCAGCAGGGTTGTTTTTGGCCAGTGGAGGACCCGCAGCAGCAAAGGATGATACGCTTTGATCAGCACCCGGTTCAGGGGGTTACTTGTCTCGGCAGGAATTTTCCCCCGGATCCAGAATCCCATCAGAATAGGAATGACGATGATGGCCAGTGCGGCCGCTCCCGCCATGGAGTACGTTTTCGTGAATGCCAGCGGGCCAAACAGACGACCTTCCTGCCCTTCCAGGGTAAAGATAGGAATAAAGGACAGGGTGATGATCAGCAGGCTAATGAACAACGCGGGTCCCACTTCCACGGAGGCGTCGGTAATCACCTTCCAGCGGGTGGCGTTGTCAATCTGCTCACCCGGATGCTGATGATCCCACTCCTCAAGCCGTTTGTGCGCATTTTCAATCATCACAATGGCGGCATCCACCATCGCACCGACGGCAATCGCTATCCCTCCCAGCGACATGATATTGGCGTTCAGTCCCTGGAAGTGCATGACGATAAAGGCGATACACAGGCCAAGTGGCAGAGAAATAATCGCCACCAGGGCAGAACGGACATGCCAGAGGAACAGTGCGCAAACGACAGCAACAACGATAAACTCTTCAAGAAGCTTGTAACTGAGGTTATCAATCGCCCGGTCGATTAACTGGCTGCGATCGTAGGTGGTCACGATTTCAACGCCTTCCGGCAGGCTGGCCTTCAGCGTCTCCAGTTTATCCCTCACTGCCGTGATAACGTCGCGCGCATTTTTACCCGACCGCAGGATCACCACGCCGCCAGCGACTTCTCCCTGGCCGTTCAGCTCGGCAATACCACGCCTCATTTCGGGCCCGGTCTGCACGCGGGCAACATCCCGCAGATAAACCGGCACGCCGTTCTCACCTGTTTTCAGGACGATGTTATTAAAATCATCAATGCTCTGAAGATAACCGCTGGCACGGACCATATACTCCGCTTCGGCCATTTCAACGGATGAGCCACCGGCCTCCTGGTTAGACGATTCAAGTGCCTGTTTCACTTCGGGCAGGCTGATACCGTACTGAGACAGTTTTACCGGATTGACCTGAATCTGGTACTGTTTCACCACGCCGCCAACCGAAGCGACCTCAGCCACGTTCGGGATGGTTTTCAGCTCAAATTTCAGGAACCAGTCCTGCAGAGAGCGCAGTTCTGAAAGGTCGTGTTTTCCGTTGCGATCGACAAGGGCATATTCAAAAATCCAGCCCACACCCGTGGCATCAGGACCGATTTCAGAACTCACACCGGCAGGCAGTTTTCCCTGAACCTGATTCAGATATTCCAGCACGCGGGAACGGGCCCAGTACAGATCGGTGCCGTCTTCAAAAATGACATACACATACGAATCCCCGAACTGTGAAAAACCACGCACGGTTTTTGCGCCAGGTACGGACAGCATGGTGGTGGTAAGTGGATAGGTGACCTGGTTTTCTACAATCTGCGGGGCCTGGCCGGGATAGCTGGTTTTGATAATGACCTGTACATCTGACAGGTCAGGCAAGGCATCGACCGGCGTGTTAATAATCGTCCATGTACCCCAGATGCTGAGAAACAGGGCCCCCATCATGACCAGGAAACGGTTGGCGACAGAGCGCCGGATAATCCATTCAATCATCGTCGTCTCCTCAGTGCCCTGAATGCATATTTACAGGCTGGTCAGACATTGCTGGCATACTGCTTTCTGTTTTTTCAGGGTGGCGCATACGTTCCAGCGCGCCCGTAATATTGGCTTCGGAGTCAATGAGGAACAGGCCACTGACCACCACGGTATCGCCTTCATTCAGGCCGGAACCGATGCCGGACTGTTGCTGTGATTCATGCAGAACGTGGATCTGTTTCGGCACAAACTTGCCTTCATCATCAACAGTAATCACGCGCTGTTCTTTGCCGGTATCGATAACGGCCTGGCTTGGTATCAGCAGCATCTCCTGGCTCTTGGTATTCAGTTTCAGATAGGCATTCATGCCCGGCTTGAGAAACTCATCCTTATTAGAAACCTGGAGACGGACCTGAAGCGTACGGGTTGTCTGATCCACGCTGGGAAGAATGTTCCATTTTTCGACATGGAATGTTTTATCCGGATAAGCCGGTACCGAAATTTCAAACTGCGACGTATCTTTCAGCAGATATGCGATAGATTCTGGCACTGCAGCGCTGATCCAGACCGGGTCCATCCCCTGAATCTGAGCCACTACTTTATCTTTCGAAATATTCATGCCGGTGCGCAGGTCAAACGCAGTAATGACACCATCAATAGGTGCTTTAATGGTAAAACGGGTCTGGATTGTGCGGGTTGAACGCAGCCTTTGAATATCCTCTTCCGGCATACCAGCCAGACGAAGTCGCTCCAGAACCCCTTTTATCTGGGTTGACGTACCGCCTGTACCGGATAACAGCAGGAACTCACTTTGTGCCTCAACCCATTCAGGAATGGTGATATCGATAAGCGGAGTGCCTTTCTTCACATGATCGCCAATCGTCAGGGGATACACTTTTTCGACGAAACCGTCAGAGCGCGCCTGCACAATGACAAACTGATACTCGTTGTAACTGACATTAGCCGGGATTGTCTGGGAATAATTCAGCATTCCTCGCGTGACTTTTTGCGTTTTTAATCCCAGATTCTGAACCTGCGTTGGATCGATACGGATCCCGCCACTGCTTTTATCGCCACTTTCATCAGCATATTTCGGCACCAGGTCCATATCCATAAAGGGAGATTTTCCGGGTTTATCAAATTTGGTATCCGGTTTCATCGGGTCATACCAGAAAAGTACCTTTCGCTCCGGTGCCTTTTGTTCGGTTTGTACTGTTTTTTGTGATGAGTTTACATACTGCCAGGCAGTAACCGATATCAGCCCCCCTGCTATGAGGCTGCTGATAATTATTGCAGCATATTTTATCTTTAAAGAAGCCATACAATTTCTCGCTGAAAAATCAAAACACCTGGCATATGCGCCCGATCATTCATTCACAGTAATCCCTTAATGAATGTTCAGGCGCACTGGATGTATTCGCTCCGGACTGATAATCAGGATTGCGTAACGTTAATGCTTTTGAGTAAGGAGATATTGCCCTGCTGAATAAACGAGAAATCGACATGGTTGCCGGTTTTCAGGGCATTGATAGCGTCGTCTGCATTAACAAAAGTGAAGCGCATGGTCATTGCAGGCCAGCCCACAGCAGGGATTGCTTCGTGCGAAATGGTAATCTTTTTACTATTCATATCAATGTCTTTAACGACACCGGTGCCCTTGATAACCTGCTGTACCGAAGCATCACTGGCAGCATTCATATCGCCATGCTGATGTGTTTCAGCATGAAGACCGGCAGAAAACATGACAGAGAAGGCACCAAATAAAACGGCTTTAAGTGAATTACGCATTTTTAATTTCCTGATTAATTAAATAAATTTACTCTACCCAACCGCCACCCAGCGCGGTAAACAGATTAATTTCGTTAACCTGTCGGGAATAGGTAAGATCGAGAATGGTTTGCTGCGTAGCGAAGAGGGAACGTTCTGCATCCAGCACTTCGATGTAACTGACAGCACCACTTGCATATAATCCTCTGGCACGCTGGAGAGTTATCTGAAGTGACTCAAGATAACGCTGCTGTGACTCAAGTTGCTGGCTAAGACTGTCGCGCAGCGCAAGCGTGTCGGAAACATCCTTAAAGGCTGACTGAATTTTTTGTTCGTAATTAACCACCGATTGTTGCTGGCGAATTTCAGCCAGCTTCAGATTGGCTTTATTCCTGCCAGCATTAAAAATAGGAATTTCAATTTTAGGGATAAAATTCCACATTCCACTTCCTGACGTAAACAGGCTTGACAGCTCCGTACTGCTTGCGGAAAGACCACTGGTCAGGGTAATGGAGGGGAAAAAGGCCGCTCGCGCTGCGCCAATATTGGCATCAGCCGCTTTCAGCTGATATTCCGCTTCCATAATATCCGGTCGCTGCAGCAAAATTTGTGAAGATAGATTTGGTGGCAATTTTACTGGTGCGATCTCCCCGCCTTTCATCCCTTTTTCTGACGGAAGTGCGCGGTACGTTCCCAGCACCAGTTGCAGGGCATTGTTTGCCTGAGCCAGATCGCCTTCTCGTTTGGCTATTTCGGCGCGGGTACTTTCGATTTGTCCTCTCGCCTGTTCAAGTGCCAGAACGTTCGTACTCCCGGTCACGAGCTGTTGCTCAACGAAAGCATAGGACTGTTCATAATTTTTCAGCGTTTCCCGCGCAATACGGAGTTGTTCGTACGCCAGTTGCTGGCTGAAATAGCTCTGTGAAACGTTGGAGACCAGCAGGATGTGTACGGCACGACGGGCTTCTTCGCTGGCAAAGTAGTTCTGGCGATCAGCCTCACTCATGTTCTTAAGTTTGCCAAAAAAATCGAGCTCATAGCTGAGCTCCAGACCCGCGTCGTACTCCTGTGTGGTCGGCTTGTCACCTTTCAGACCACCGTTGTATGTGATCCCGGATGAGGCATTCAGTTGGGGATAACGATCTGCATCCGTGACGTTGAACTGGGCCCGGGCCTCTTCAACCTTCAGGGCAGCCATTCTCAAATCACGGTTATTATTCAGGGCTTCACCGATCAGCCTGCTGACCTGGGGATCGACAAAAAAGTTTCGCCAGCCCGTATCCTGATAGCTGTTTACCGCAGGCGTCAGACTATTTTTAGACAATGAAAACTGCTGGGGAACCGGAGCTGGCGGACGCTGATATTCAGGTGCCAGAGAAACACAACCAGCCAGGATGAATATGGTACTGATGCTGAGTAATTTTAATTTGAACATAACGCTTCTCGTACAGGCAGACCTGGTAAATGGTTCAAACGAAATCCAGAGTATTGATAGGGATACTTTACCGAACGCTCTCTGTTTGCCGGGTGACAGGATAATGACAATGTTGTCATTTTTGCTGTAATCCGTTGATAACGATCGTGGGCGCAATAAAATGACATTAGCAGCCAGCCGGGGAGCATGATGAAAATATTAATCGTTGAAGACGAAATTAAAACAGGTGAATATCTCAGCAAGGGGCTGACAGAGGCGGGGTTCGTCGTGGATCACGCTGATAATGGTCTGACCGGATATCATCTTGCCATGACAGCCGAGTATGATTTAGTCATCCTGGATATCATGCTGCCTGATGTAAACGGCTGGGATATCATCCGTATGCTGCGCAGTGCCGGAAAGGGGATGCCGGTATTACTGCTGACGGCCCTTGGCACGATTGAACACAGGGTCAAAGGACTTGAGCTGGGTGCGGACGATTATCTGGTGAAGCCCTTTGCGTTTGCTGAACTGCTCGCCCGGGTAAGAACCCTCCTCAGGCGGGGAAACACGATGATCACGGAAAGCCAGCTTAAAGTGGCTGACCTCTCGGTTGATCTCGTATCCAGAAAAGTCAGCCGCGCCGGGAACCGCATTGTGCTCACCAGTAAAGAGTTCAGCTTGCTGGAATTCTTCATTCGCCATCAGGGAGAAGTTCTTCCCCGCTCCCTGATTGCCTCTCAGGTCTGGGACATGAATTTTGACAGCGACACTAACGCGATTGATGTCGCAGTAAAGCGACTCCGCGCTAAAATAGACAACGATTACGGGACAAAACTGATCCAGACAGTGCGGGGCGTGGGCTACATGCTGGAGATCCCGGATGCATAGCAAACCGTCCAGACGACCTTTCTCACTCGCTCTGCGGCTGACCTTTTTTATCAGCCTGTCCACAATACTGGCGTTTATCGCCTTCACCTGGTTTATGCTGCATTCTGTTGAAAAGCATTTTGCCGAGCAGGATGTCAGCGATCTGCAACAAATCAGCACCACACTGAGCCGTATACTCCAGTCCCCGGCAGATCCGGATGAAAAAAAAGTAAGCAAAATAAAGGAATCAATTGCCAGCTACCGCAACGTTGCCCTTTTGCTCCTCAATCCCAGGGGTGAAGTGCTCTTTAGCTCAGCTCAGGGGGCGGCACTACGCCCGGCAGTGAATTCAGCAGATTTTAGCGAGCACAGCCGCGCACGGGATGTCTTTCTCTGGACGGTGGAGGATCCTGCGGGACCGATGGATACCGGGTCCGAAATGAAGATGGAAACATACAGGATTATCGCCTCCTCTGGTCAGGCGATATTTCAGGGCAAACAGCAGAACTATGTCATGCTGACTGGCCTATCCATTAATTTCCATCTCCATTACCTCGATGCGCTGAAAAAGAACCTGATTGCGATTGCCGTCGTGATAAGCCTGTTGATTGTTCTGATCATTCGAATCGCTGTCCGTCAGGGGCACCTGCCCCTTCGTAATGTCAGCAATGCCATTAAAAACATCACCTCCGAGAATCTTGATGCGCGACTGGAACCGACACGCGTTCCCATTGAGCTGGAGCAACTGGTTATCTCGTTCAATCATATGATTGGAAAGATTGAGGATGTCTTTACCCGCCAGGCCAATTTCTCTGCCGATATCGCGCATGAGATCAGAACGCCCATCACCAATCTGGTGACGCAGACTGAAATCGCACTGAGTCAGGATCGAACACAGAGGGAACTTGAGGATGTCCTCTATTCCAGTCTTGAAGAGTATAACCGGATGACCAAAATGGTCAGCGATATGCTGTTCCTGGCACAGGCAGATAATAATCAGCTGATACCTGACAGGGTCATGTTTGACCTCAGAGCGGAAGTCATGAAAGTCTTCGAGTTTTTCGAAGCCTGGGCCGAAGAACGCAATATCACGCTCAAATTTAACGGGATGCCCTGCCTGGTTGAGGGAGATCCACAAATGTTCAGAAGGGCGATCAATAATCTGTTATCCAATGCCCTGCGTTATACCCCGGAGGGACAGGCAATCACCGTCTCAATAAGAGAGCAGGAGAGCTTTTTTGACCTTGTGATTGAAAATCCGGGGAAACCGATCCCTGAAGAACATTTATCAAGGCTGTTTGACCGTTTTTATCGGGTGGATCCATCCAGACAACGAAAAGGAGAAGGCAGCGGCATCGGCCTTGCGATTGTGAAGTCAATCGTGGAAGCACATCACGGAAGAGTGCAGGTGGAATCAGACGTACGCTCCACGCGTTTTATCTTATCCGTGCCCAGACTGGAGAAAATGATCCCGGAAACCCAATGCTGAAAATAAAGATGTAAATGACAAAGATGTCATTAGCCTGTCATGCAGCAAACAGAAGCCATTCGATATAATTAGTGCAACTTATCAGGAAGGCTGGATTGCTTCATCAATACCCGGCGTCAGAGTACGCCAGGAAATGAATATCCAGCCCTCTTCCGGAGAAATAAACGCTGCCGAACTTGTTTCAGTTATGGAACTGAAAACACCGGTTGTACTTCCCCGGACATCACTAATTCAGAAATGGAGAGTTATCATGAAAAATATCGTATTAGCATCTTTGCTGGGCTTTGGTTTAATTTCATCGGCCTGGGCCACTGAAACCGTGAATATCCATGATCGCGTCAACAATGCACAGGCTCCTGCTCACCAGATGCAGTCTGCTGAGGCTCCTGTCGGGATCCAGGGGACTGCTCCTCGTATGACCGGTATGGACCAGCATGAACAGGCCATTATTGCTCATGAAACCATGACGAACGGCTCGGCGGATGCTCACCAGAAAATGGTGGAAAGTCATCAGAAGATGATGGGAAATAACACGGTATCCACGACCGTCCCGTCAACGTCTTACGCGGCGATGAATGAGCATGAAAGAGCAGCGGTTGCTCATGAATTCATGAATAACGGGCAATCCGGCCCACATCAGGCCATGGCCGAAGCGCACCGCCGCATGATCAATGCAGGCTGAATGCGACGGTAGTATCCGTGCTGTTACCTTTTCCCTGATAGATTTTCCTGAAACAACGTTGCTACATTTTTGCCCCCCGTCAGGGGGCTTTTTTGTCTGACTCAGCTACACTTAACCGGTACCTGTCTGAAAGGAATTATTATATGGGCTATTTGCATTCTAGGGTTGGAATTCATCCATTCTAACCCTTGATTCTTAGTCGGACAAAAAGCTGCTTCTGGTTGGATTTTTCTGTTTTTCACCACCCTGCGAAAATCTAACATTGGTTGGATTCTCAGACGCGCCCTCTCTCGCGTTAATCCAACTCTCCACCTTCTGCCTGCTTCAACAATGTCGGAATGTGCGGTCCATACTCGACCTTGCCTCGTCCTGCTCGAATACCACTGCCAACCTTGCGGGCTTCTTTGGAGTACAACGTCTTTGCACGGATGATCTCATAGCTATAACCCCGACCTAACCGGTTGGACATCTTGATCAAACCGTTGAGCCCTTCGGTATAGCCATTGGTGAGTGAGAACGGCGCATCCCAGTAGGCAAAGATGTCGTCGTAATGGTTGTGTACCGTTTTTACCAGTTTTTTGAAAGGCTCCATGCCATAAGGCGGCAGGCTGTTCTTCCAAGCCTCAAAGGCGTTCTGAGCACTCTGCTTGTCGGGTTCGTCGTAGATGCAGAAGAAGGCTTCCTTGAAGTCATAGGCCATGGCAAGTGCTGGGATCGCCTGCTTTACAACCTCCAGCGCCTTTTGCTCTGCGGGCGTCAGGTTGCCGGGTCGCTTCAGGGTAAGCCAGCGAATGGACTTTTTGACGTAAATGCGATCTTCTTTGCTTAACTGTGCCTGGGTAATGACCCCAACTTACTGATAGTGTTTTATGTTCAGATAATGCCCGATGACCTTGTCATGCAGCTCCACCGATTTTGAGAACGACAGTGACTTCCGTCCCAGCCTTGCCAGATGTTGTCGCAGATTCAGGTTATGTCGCTCAATGCGCTGAGTGTAACGCTTGCTGTTAACGTGCAGCTTTCCCTTCAGGCGTGATTCATACAGCGGCCAGCCATCCGTCATCCATACCACGACCTCAAAGGCCGACAGCAGGCTCAGAAGACGCTCCAGTGTGGCCAGAGTGCGTTCACCGAAGACGTGCGCCACAACCGTCCTCCGTATCCTGTCATACGCGTAAAACAGCCAGCGCTG